>Ga0334895_1000334_pt1 | contig 70648 bp, 81 predicted proteins | sample GraSluR3_MG_7_FD_207229 | JGI IMG/M metagenome (GOLD analysis project Ga0334895, IMG submission 207229) | Sludge microbial communities from methane-producing bioreactor in Wageningen University, Netherlands - Granular Sludge_31_05-R3 | ecosystem: Engineered > Bioreactor > Anaerobic >... | reverse complement strand
TTAATGTGACTGTTGGGGCGGTTGTGTCCAAAATGAATGAGTTGCTTGTGTTTTGTGCCATCGTGTTTCCCGCGAGGTCTTTGGCTGCCGTTACGTTTATCGTGTAGTTTCCGTCGCCGGTTTCAGTTGTGAAGTTGTACCATCCCGTCCATCTCGTTGAGTTAGACCAGCCGATTGCGGTTATTGTGTATTCGCTGGCATTTGTTATCTTTACTGTCGGGTCCAGGGACTGGTTCATCTCCTCGGAGAAATCTAAGGTAAAGGTTACGTTGCCTGCGGCTACCGGGGATGTGTCGTTAAGGGTTAATAGGAGCAGGGTTGGGGCGGTTGTGTCAACATAAAGGTATCTCAGGCTATCCTCGGTGTAATTTGTTGTGTAGGCTGAATTTCCCGCCGTGTCGTTTGCCCATCCGTAGTAGGTGTAGGTTCCTGTGGTGAGACCTGTTTTGTTGAGGTAGAAAATGTGCCTTGTTGAGTTAAATTGAGTGATTTCAGGAGAGGCATTTGTGTAAGTTGTGTTGCTTCCGTTCCAGTTGAGGATAAGTGTGTCGAAGTTCAGGTCATCTATTGTTATGTTGATTAGTGTCCAGTTTCTGTAGATAGTTGTTGCGTTCTCCTCGGTCGGGGAGGTGAAATTGAGGATGGGAGGAACCTCGTCTACGTCGGGATAGCTCCACCGGAGAACAGGATAGCCGTCGTTTATTCCAAGCTCGTCGTGCACCCAGACGCTGCTTCCCTCACTATAATAATCCAACGACCAGCTGTCGTTGTGATACCCCCCCGGTTGGCTCACGTAGGCTGCCATGGGCGTATCGTATGGGTAAGTCAGGTTAGCAGTATTCCTTCCAAGGGCGTTCCCTTTTGTGGTGGACTTGCCACTTGTCTGGTTGTCCCAGAAGTTGTTGTTGTCGAGGTATGAGCCGCCGGTACCTATGCTTCCGGCGAGGCCACCTGAGTCGGAGTGGGTTGACTCAACATATCCTATCGAATAGGAGGCATTTATTTTGCCCCGATAATTTCTTCCGACGAGGCCGCCGTGGTGCTGGCCGGTTCCGCCACCCTTGTATACATTTCCTCTTGAGTAGGAGTTGGAAATATCGCCATAGTCATTATGGCCGACGAGGCCGCCGACATAAGATGAAGAACCAGTTACATTTCCTGTTGCGTAGGAATTGGTTATTGAGCCTTGTGAAGCGCCTGTGAGGCCGCCTACAGACTGTGATCCGGCTACATTTCCGGTTGAGGAGCAGTTGGTGATTGAACCTATAGTAGTAGATCCGACGAGGCCGCCCACACTATTTCCAGAGCCGGTTACACTAACATTTGTGTAGGAGTTGGAGATATTGCCCCCAAAGGAGTGGCCGGCGAGGCCGCCCACCCAGCCTGAGCCTGTTACATTGCCGGTCACATAGGAGTTCTGGATTAAGCCATCCCCCCCTCCGGCGAGGCCGCCCACATAGCCTGATCCGGTTACGGAAATACTAGTCAGGCCTAAATTCTTTATCTCTGAATTGCTTGATGTCCAGCCGAACAGACCCTGGTAATCCGTTGAGCTCCTGTTTATGAAAAGGCCCGCTATGCTGTAGCCCTGTCCATTAAGTTTGCCCTGGAAAGCATAAGTGTAATCCTCACCATCTAAGCATTCACCGCTTGGGCCGCATGTTCCGACAGGAACAAATCCTGCCCCGCTGTTCCAGGTTTTTGTCATAGAGCAGTCGATATTGTTGGCGAGGATATAATCTCCTGAGAGGTTGCTGCTCATGTTCTGAAGCTCCGAGCAATTCGTTATGCTTATCGGCGGGTCATACGCATGATCAATTACAGTGAAGTTCTGGTTTTTGAATTCAAAAATAAGCTCTGCGTAACCTGCGATATTCATGTAGTTTTTCAGGGCGCTTGTTTTTTCGTTGCAGGAGTAGTCGGGGATGTGGAGCTTTTTGGGCTTAATTGAATCATCTGCCTTAAGCTCGGTATAATTATAGTTTTTGCCATCTTCCCCTATAATTACCAGCTCTGCCAAAACAGATTCCTCGCCGCACGAAAGGTTCAAAAACCGCATCTCATCAACGGTTAAATTATTGTCCTCAAGCATTTCCTCCCAGGCCGCATTAGGGCTCCATATTGTGAGGTTCGCCGTCCCGGTAGTGTTAAAGTAAACAATCCATGTGTCGCCGTCTTTTAGATACTCGACAGGGTTAAGCACAATAAGCTCTATCTCAAACTCCTGCTCAGACAGTTGAGGGACAATCCATTCAATCCTGTCGTAGAGATTGTTTTTGGTTGTATCGATAAATTTAACATTATAATCGGGATTATCATTTATCTCCACCCTTTCGCCTTCTATTATATGGAAAACCCTTGGCTTATAGTCAATTTCCGAAATATCAATAAACGCCAAAACATTTTGGTAGTGGACGGATGCGCTTGAAGACACCACAACTCTTTTTCCATTGGGCGAGTCTGACTCAATTATTTCGGGGGCAGCGGTAAGATAACTAACTTCATATTCTCCGACCTCAAGCTTCCACTTCACAGGCTCGCCTACCCTTGACGCGGCCTGAACAGCACCAAAAGACGGCAAGATAAGAAGGATTTCAGAAGCTATTTCTTCAAAAGTTTCCGGGATTTCTAAAAATGTGGAAAATCCACCTTGGGCTTCCCCTCTTTGATTATCTTTTTTTGGGGATATTTTCGGGACTTCAATTAATCCCCCTTTTTGGGCGGAAATTTCCCTGCCTTGCCCTAATACTCTAAAATCTCTGACTTCAAGTTCCGGAAGAATTTCATAAAGCAGGAATGGTATGTTTTCATAGTCCCTTAGCGAGTTTTGGGAAAATTTTATTTCCCTTGCCTTTGGCATTTCCTCCAAATATGCCTCGGACAATTCCGCAAATGAGGCCGCCAAAACACCCTCTTTATAGACGCTTATATTTTTGGCGTCGGGGGGAAGAATTTCTTTTAGCAAAATCTCTTTTTCAATAATTTCTGCCTCTAGAGAGCTTGTTGAAAATTCAAGCTCAAGGATAACTTCTTCATAGGGGGCAAGGCTAAGGCTTAGGGAACCGTTTTTAGATATTGTTTCATTTAGAAGAGAAACCTTGATGGTCAGCGCATCTTTCGGAGCCTCTATCTCTTCAAGAATTTTTGATTCATTTGAGGGGTTTAGGACAGTTATTTTTTGGGTCCAAGGGACAGGCTCCCCCAAACTAACTTTTCCCTGCCGCGGCTCGTGATATGTTATCCTAAGTTCGGTCTCATTATCTTCCCCTATAACTTCTGTCTGGTTTAGCCCTGTTTCCAAATCCTCAGGAAGAGTTTGGTTGCCCTCAAATATAGTTTGGTTAGCTTGGGTTTCGTTTGTTATGGTTTGGTTCTCTTGAGGAGGCTCTGATTTTAGGCTTACGGGCACTAGAGCAATATAGTCGATGTAGATATATCCCGGAGCAGGCATATTAATTGGGTTATCTTCGAAGTCTGAATCTTCACCGCCCGCCCCCTCTTGTTCGTTTTGGGGCGGGGACTGAGGGTCATTTTCAGGCAAAGAATATTCGCCTTGCCCCTCAGAAGGGGCTTCTGTCTGAGAATCTATAGTTTCTTCAGTCAGGATTTCTTCCTCAGCAGGGGTTTCTTCCTCAATAGGAACTTCAGGGATTATCTCTTCTTCTGGCGGGGTTTCAACCGATTCTTCTTCAGTAGAGGCCTCTTCTTTTATTGGGGTTTGTTCTGCTGATTCTTCATCCAAAGACCCCTCTTCTATGATTTCTTTTTCAACTGGGGGTTGTTCAGATTCATCCGAGGTTTGCTCTTCGGGAGCGATTTCTCCCGAAGTTTCCTGAACCCTAGATTCTTCAGATAAGTATTCCGGCGGGGTCTGCTCATCAGCCGGCTTTTCATCACTATCTTCCCGGCTGACCTTAGTTTCTGATTCAGAAGCGCCTTTTTGTTCAGTCTCTTCTTTGCCCTCTGAAGCCCCAAATGAATCAGAGGATTTTGTTTCAGCACTTTCTCCGGACGGCTCTTCCAAGCTTTGGGTTGCGGCGCTTGAGGTGCCTTCCAAAGAATCTCCTCCGCCGGAGCCGCCCTCAATAAAAAAGCCGGTAATCATCGAGGGCTTTTTTTTCTCGGGCTTTTTTGTGAACTCTAATTCAAAAGTGTGGTTTCCTGCAAGAAGAGCAACAGAAGCGGAAACTTCCTCTTCAAGTTCGGAGTTGTATATCGTTTTTCCTCCGACAGATATTTCCAACATCTTTTCGGGGTCTGCAATCGAAACCAGGTTAATCGAGTAATTCCCTGGCCGGACTACTTCAAAATCCGCGCTAAAGATTGCACTCTCCTCAAAAGGAATGGCCGCATACCTCCCGTCAATTTCAGATATTGCCTCTAAATCAATCTCAATCCCCTCTATTTCAAATGGAAATGTGGGGGCAACTGCGGCAAATTGGCCTGTATAAGAATAGATTCCAAAAATCGAGAGCACCACCAAAATCAAAAACCCTAAAATTAAGGCAGGGGTCTTCTTTGAGGCAGGATTGCTTTTTAGGGGGCTTTCTAGTGCCCCCTTCTCTAAGGGTGATTTTTGAGGCTCATCGGAAGGTATTTTTTCTTCAGCCAAATCCTCTAAATCAGGCGCTACATTTTCAGAGCTTTCGGAAGGCATCCTTTCCCCCTCAGCCCGCCCTTCTTTTTGAATATCCCCTTCTTTTAGAACGCACAATTTAGACCTGCCCTGAGGCGCAACCTCTATTTTTCCCCGTCCTATAAGCCGATAAATATGATTAGTGGCAATGTCTCGAGATACCCCGAGCCTTTCGGAAATCTCGGTAATCCCAATCCCCCCTTCCTCGCCGTCCAAAAGCTCCAAAATCCTCTCCTCAATATCTTTCATTTTTTATTCCCCAAGTAGCACAGCTTTGCAATTCCGGCTTTTCTCAATTTTATTCTACTTTCAGCCTCAAGCTTGTAAACATATTTTGTCAGTGTGTGCCTGTGCACCCCGACCTTGTCTGAGAGCTCTGTTAGCATCAGCCCCTCTTTATTTTTTTCCAGCGCCCGGATTATTTTTTTCTCGATTTCCATCGTTTTTGTTGGACATATATGTCCATCCAATAAGGATAATTCTTGTGTCGAGGGTAATATGGGCAAAAGTTCTGTCGGCAGACAGTTGGAAAGAAATCCCGGATATGCCCCTGATTTGCCCCAACACCCTCGAAAAAAGCCCGAATTTTGGGGCTTAAATATTCTTAATAACAACTGTCGACAGATATATCTATGGATAAGGTGAATGTTTCAGAAGACCTTCTGAAAGTAAAAGACTTAATCCGAAAGCCCTCAAGGCAACTGAAGGGTGAAGGCCAGCTAAAAGCCCAGCTACAGCGCTTAGGCCACAAGGTGGATAATATTGAAAAAATTGTCGCAGAAAAAAAGGGGCGATTTTGCCCCGAGAGGACACGCGAGATAATGTTTCTTCTTGAAAACAAAGAAATGTCCGCAGAAGATATCGGCCGTATCCTTAAAATGTCCCGAAACCGCGCAAATGAATATTTAAGAAAGCTCGAAAAAGACCTTCTTCTTAGAACCCGGCTTGAGGGAAGAAAAAAATATTACCGGGCGATTAAATTAAAACCATGATAAGAGGCGTATTTTCCGGGAAAGGGGGAGTTGGAAAAACCACCTTTACGGTTAACTTGGGAGTCGCCCTAAAAAGGCTTGAAAATGAGCTGGTGGTGGTTGACGGCGACCTCAAAAACCCAAACCTGATTATCCACCTGGGTTGCCTCGACCACGGAAAAACCCTTCAGGAAGTTTTGGAAAGCGACGCCCCCCTAATACAGGCAATAATCCCGCATGAAACCGGGCTTAATTTTGTTCCAACAAACCTTTCCTTAAGCTTTCGGGATATTGACCCGATTAAGCTCAAAAAAACCCTAAAAGAGTGCCCTTATGATATACTGCTGGACACTCCGCCGGGGCTAAATCAAGACAGCCTAAACGCCCTCGACTATTGCGACGAAATATTTGTTGTGGCCCAGCCCCTCCTCCCGGATATTACCGACTGCATGAAAACAATTGAGGTTGCCCGCGGGCTGGACAAAAAAGTTGCGGGAATCATTCTCAACAAAAGGCGAAACAAAAGCTATGAACTGACAAAAGAGGAGATTGAGGCTGTGACAAACACAAAAGTGATTGCCCAAATCCCATGGGATGAGGAATTCTATCACGCCCTGCGCCTAAAAAAGCCGCTTGTGCACCACAACCCTAAAAACAAGGCAAGCATTGAATATTTCAGGGCGGCAAGCCTCATATCGGGAAAGCCTTATATTGAGCCAAAACAGCCCTTCTTTGGGCGTTTTATATACTGGCTAAAAAGCCGCCCTTCCAGCCCCTAAAAATCTATTAATAAACCACCTTAGCCTAAAAAGGCCTTGTCCGGCAAACCCTCCTTAAGCCAACAATTCCAATTATTCTGCCACTAAAAAGCCCTATTACCTGTGCCTGTGCTTATAAAACAGCTTTGCCGCAGACACCCAAAATATTCCCGCAATAAGGATGAGAATAAAGGAGAGAAATATTGTGCCGTAAAACGATGCCGCTGTCGCCCCGTAAACCCATTCCACATTCCCGGCAAAAAGGGTTGCAAGAAGAAGGCAAAGAGACCCTATAAATATAAACAGATAAACCTGTTGGTCGTCCCTCATAATTACAATGCGTTTTTGATTATATATATAGATACTGTATTGATATGCCCCTGATATCCCCCCAAAACGGCTCAAAACGAAAAAATCCTTATCCCCCAAACAGTTGCAAGGGTAACAAGTATTCCTGCAATAATGACCCCCGCAATATTTGCCGCCCTAAATTCCTTTATCCTAAAGCCGAATATAAATGCGGCCAATGCCCCGCTCCATACCCCTGAGCCTGGAAAAGGAATGCCTATAAAAAGCGCAAGGCCAATCTTGCCATACCTCTCAACATACTTTTGGGCCTTTTTTTGCGCCCTTTTTACAGAAAACCCATAAACCCTCTCCATATGAGGGACCTTTAATACATGGGGCAGCAAGGCCTTTAGAGACCAGAAAATAAATTCTCCCAAAAGGATATTCGCAATTACAACAAAGGGAAATACTATTAATGGGCTTAGCCCAAGCCCGCTTAAGCTCAGCCCGAAAGGCAGAGAAACAGACCCCGACCAAATCCCGTAAGGTATGCTTGCCCTAAGCTCAAAGAAAGGAAGCATTGTAAGCAAAAAAAGCGCAATAAATCCGAAAATCTCCATAAAAGAGTGTAAGAAGTTTAAAACAAACCAATATAATGGAAAAAATTTCGCACCCCCGGATAAATATCGGAGTATTGGGCCATGTTGACCATGGAAAGACAACAATCGTTGAGGCCCTTACAGGCCAGTGGGTATCGCGCTACTCTGAAGAGAAAAAAAGGGGGATAACAATAAGGCTTGGCTACACAGATTTTTCAGCTTACCGCTGCAGCAAATGCTTGCGGCTTTCAACAACCCCCAAATGCATCTACTGCTTTTCAGACTGTAATCTGGAGAGAAAATTTTCTTTAGTTGACGCTCCGGGCCACGAAAGCCTTATCCCCATTGTTCTTTCGGGAGCCTCCCTTTTTGACGCCGCAATCCTTGTCATCGCCGCAAACGAGCCCTGCCCTCAGCCCCAGACAGTTGAGCATTTCAGAGCAATCCAAATCGGGGAAATAAAAAATATAATTGTTGTGCAAAACAAAGTCGACCTTGTTCCAAAAGAGGAGGCTGTTATGCACTTCAAAAAAATCAAGGAATTCCTCAAAGGCACAATCGCAGAAAACGCCCCTATTATTCCTGCCTCAGCCCAGCAAAAACTCGGAATTGAATTCCTTATAGATGAGCTTATGAAGCTTGAAGATCCAAAGCCCCAGGAAGGCGACCCGCTTTTTCTTATTGCCCGCTCCTTTGACGCAAATAAGCCCGGCGAAATCCCCGAGAAAATTTCAGGAGGAGTAATAGGGGGAAGCATGATTCGGGGAACAATTAAAAAGGGGGACTCAATCACTATAAAGCCCCCTATTATAAACGGGAAATATACTGAAATTGAAACTACAGTCCGGAAGATAATGAGGGGCTCTGATGAGTTTGATGAAGCAACTCCCGGAGGCCTTGTGGCGCTCCAGACCGGCCTTGACCCAAGCCTTGCAAAGTCCGACAAGCTTGTAGGGTGCATTGCAGGAAGCGGGGAGCTTCCAAAGACCATAACTTCCTTCAAAGCCTGCTACAAAATATTTGAGGGATATTCCATCAAGGCAAATGACAATATCCTCGTAACCTGCAGAAACAGCAGAAGCACAGGAACAGTAAAATCAATAAATGATAAGGAGCTTGCAATAGAATTGCGCTCGCCCATATGCGCCGATGAGGGCGGAAAGATCGGGTATTCCAAATTAATAGAGCAGAAATGGCGTCTTGTGGGCTGGGGCAAAGTAAAGTAGTTTCCCAAATATCCAATATAAAGCCGCGCCCTAAACCAAAATAATGAATAGATACATTCAATGATTAAATCCTTCACTGCAAATACTTCTTTGACCTGGCCTCATCAGTCAGCCTGAGGTATAACCCCAAAATAAATCGGTCATGCTCCATTAGGGGGCGCTTATAGGAATCAACAATCCCAAAATTTATTTTGTTGTCCTTCCATGATTTTCCGCCTGAGCAAATATTCTGCAAAATAGGCTGAAGCTTGTCAAGCGACTGAACTATTTTTGCCTCAATTGTTTTTGACTCCCGATATTCCCCAAGCAGATTTTTGAATTTATCTTCCACATCCTTAGGAAGCAAAGCCGGGAGTTTTTTTAATGCATCCTCTTCCCTTTCTTCTTTTCCTTCCCGCTCAGCTTTGTCAAACGCAAAAGGGTCGCCCGCATAAATTTCCGCAAGGTCATGGATTAAGTAAATTTTTAGCATCTTTAAAATATCCGCCTTCGCCGCAAGCTCTTTTTCAAAAAGAAGGACAATCATAGCCAAATGCCACGAGTGCTCGGCATCGCTTTCTCTGCGCCTAAGGTTTGAGCAAAAAGTCCTTCTCTCAACAAGCTTATACTTTTCAATCTCTTTTAGAAAATTCAGCAGTTTATCAGCCCTCTCTTCCATAATAGTCTTTTGGCAAAAATAAGGGGCAAAGAAAATCGAAGCCGCACCATGCTATATGGGAAGAAAATCCAATAATCAGGAAAATAAGCAAGGAGTAAAAATAAGCAAGGAATAAAAATAAGCAAGGAATAAAAATAAGCAAGGAATAAAAATAAGCAAGGAATAAAAATAAGCAAGGAATAAAAATAAGCAAGGAATAAAAATAAGCAAGGAATAAAAATAAGCAAGGAATAAAAATAAGCGAGGAGTAAAAAAGAAGGCAGCGCTAACTAAGATAAAAAGAAAACAAAATCGGTCAAGCGCCAAAAGTCAAATCCGATTTCATTATTCGTCGTCTTCCATTACCTAATACGTAAAGTATTTAAATAAAGTGTGTGGTGCATTATATACATTCAATACTACAAATATATCTAAACAGGTATCTTTAAATAAAAAAATTAACCTACCTTAACAGATAAGTATATATATTGGCTAATTTTAGGGTTTTTAAGCTTAAAATTGATTAAAATAATGCCAGAAGAAGTTGAAGAGAAGAAAGGCGCGTCAGAAAAGCTTACAACAACTATTGAAGTAGACAAAGAGTTATTCCTAAGATTCAAGGCGCTATGCGTTCTCAAGGAATTCAAAATGTCCAGCATCATCGAAGACATGATACGGCAATGGGTAGATGCCTCCTCAAAATCAGTATCTATAGAAGACCAGATAGAAGATAAAACTAAGAAAGCCGAAGAGAAAGACAAAAAGAAGTAGGGCAAATTTTATTTTTTGCGATACAAATAATTTTCCTTTTTAATTATGGTAGAAACAACATCGCCGGAATTGGTCAGGGAACTGATCACTAAAGGCTCAAGGCTTGAGGGCAGAAGCCCTCTGGAATACAGAAAAATTGAGATAAAGGCAAACAGGCTCAAAAAAGCGGAAGGCTCCTGCGAACTTTCTCTTGGCGACACAAAAGTGATCGCCGGCGTAAAATTCGACACAATGACGCCTTACCCGGACAGCCCGGACAAAGGGGGCCTTATGGTTAATATAAGCTATATCCCCATTGTATTCAAGGAACTGTCCCAAAACAAGGATATTGAGGCTTCAAGGGTTGTTGACCGAAGCATAAGGGAGAGCAAAGCTCTTGCGCTCGAGGATTTCTGCATAACCCCGGGAGAAAAAGCGTTCACAATATTCATTGACGCCTATATCCTCAACTATGACGGAAACCTTATTGATGCAATAAACCTTGCGGCCCTTAAGGCCCTTATGAGCGCAAAAATGCCCGTCCTTGATGAAAAGGGAAAGGCTGCGCAAAGCGATAAGCCCCTAAAGCTCAATTCAGTGCCTATAATGGTGACAGTCTCAAGCATAGACGGTGAATTTATTGCCGACCTTAGCTCCGCTGAAGAGCATGCGCTTGACTACTCGCTATGCCTATCCTACCTTGAAGACGGAAGGATTTGCGCCATGCAAAAGCAGGGTTCCATGGGAATACCTAGAGAAGACCTCGAGAAAATATTTGAAATAGGCGCAAAAAAGCAGGCTGAGCTTAGAAAAGCCCTTGAGCAGTAATTTTTTATCGGTTTTTTATTGGCAATTTTATTTAAACAGTCCTGACGCTTATTCGAATATTTTAAGAATTTCCGCCTTAGCCATCGGGCTTCCCGAAGAGATAAATATTGCGCCCGAAAACCTGCTTTTTGGCAAAATGGAAAATTCCCTGCCCAATACAGAAATATCCGCCCTGCCGGTTAATTTTAATGCGGTTTGGGTTTTATTTGGCAAGGCGGGGTAATCCTGCCCCTCTAACGAGAAAATCAGAGTCTCATCAAAAAAGTTTGCAAAATAGATTGCGTTCTCGCCCCGGGGGTAAATGATATAATAGAGCTCCAGGTGGGGATAATTCTCCTTGACAAACCTGCCAAATGATTCCGGCTCATAATCCCCCTCATCCTCAAGCGACAGGTAAGAAAGCCAATAATTATATTCTAAGGCGATATTTTCCAGAATATAAGTGTCGGTTTTAGGAAGAAAAATCTCCTTTTGCATCCCCGGGGCAAGGAGAAATAAGGCAAGGGCAACGGAAATTGCTCCCAGCAGGAATATCTGCCCCTTCATAGCCCTCATAATATAAAATTTGCAGATAAATTATGGCTGACGCACCATACAGGAGGGTACATAAACATGGAAAGGGAAGAGGCACAGAGCTTACGGTAACCTGCTCTTTTTGCGGAAAAAAAGTCCCTAAATACAAGACTTTCATAAAGAGGAGGGGATTTTCAATATCCGACCCCTCCCTAAGAAAAGACCTCTCAGAAGTCGGCTTTTTGACCTCAAACTCAAGGCTTTATGTGTGCCCAAGCTGCGCCCGCCGAAAAAGGATTTCGGAGCCGGGAAAGTCAAGGAAGTCCAACAAAAGGCAGTAGATTTTGGACTCTTGCAGACTTTGGAAGATTATCATCTATCATAGGCAAGTTTCATGTGCTTATGATAAATATTTAATATAGCTATTCAAGATATACCGGGTAATATCCTATTACCAATAAAAATATAGCTCATCTCTAGAAAAAATTTTACTGGTTCAAAGGCGCCGCCTTCTCAACTATATAAATCCCGTCCTGAAACCTTCTACGGTCATTTTTGCATTGCCTTGTCGCAAGCTCAAAATTGGCTGCAGTCTGACCCACTTTTTCCTTATCGAGCCCGGAAACGGTTATCTCCTGCTTTTCAATTTTTACATCAATGCCTTCAATAATTTTTGATTTCCTTATGTCTTTTTGGCCTATAAAATTCTTGATTATAACCTCATTTCCCTTTCTCTCAAGGCTCATTGGGAAGTGAACATGGTGCACCTTAAGGGAATATTTGTACCCCTTTGTAACCCCTTCTGAAAGGGAATTAACATGGGCTTTAAGAGTCCCTAAAATCGCCTTGACTCTTTTTGACTCTTCCTTTGTGGAAATTGTAACCTCATTTCCGGATAGCTTCATTTTTATCAGGTTTGCGATTCCCCTGTTGTAGAAATCCCTGTCCAACTCGCCCAAAGGGCCTTTAAGGGTCAATCTAAATCCCTCCAATCGGGCCTCCACCCCTTCCGGAATACTAACTTTCACCTCCATTATAGTAGTCCTGAAGAAATTTAAAGTGCTGAAATTGGGGCTTTTTATGGAAATTAAATAGTTCTCAGGCTAAGTGATGATATATGCCCTACCGGCCCTATCTGCATAGGCATATTTTATCCCTATTGGAACTCCGCCGCTCCCCCCAATCAAGGTATATTCTCTGGATTCTCCTTTCGCATACGGCCCCAAAAGCTCAGCCGAGCCAAATTCGCCGCCCCTCAAAATTTCCGCCTTTTCCAGCTCCAAAATCCCCTGTCCCGTATTTTCAAATTTAAGAGTATAAGCATATCGAGCTTCCCCGCCTTTCCTTTCGACAGCCTCTTTTTCGCGGGTGACTTTTATTTCAAGAGGTCCGTGCCTTATTGAACTTGTCCCTGCCTGCGCCTCAAAAGAGGCCGTATAAGCAAAATCCGCAAAAACATACTGCTCTTCGGGGTAAATGCCTGATTTTTTGGGATAAATCTCCCAGCGAAAGCCCATTTCTTTAGAAGTATTCAGCCTATTATCTTCTTTAGCCCCCTCCTGCCTCAATTCAGCCTTCTCAAAACCCTCGCCAAGGCAGGAAATCCTGCAGTAATCAATTTCAACATCCGAACCCAGCCGGTTTTCAATCTCTAGAAAAAAGTAGGGGTTTGAGCTTTCGGGCCGAAATTTGTATCCGTTTGCGCCTACCCCAATATTCAGCCGGGAACCTCTTCCCCCAATTTGGTATATATATTCCTTCTGAGGCCTTTTTAGAGCGTCCGCTTTTTTTGATTTTTCGCTGATTCCGTCAATCTCGCCTTTTTGTATGATTCTGGGAACCCCAAACTCTTCCCACAATATCTTTTGGAAATATTGCCGGGTTTTTTGGTCGGAGGGTATGCACCCCTTATCTGCCTCCTTACAAGAGGCGCTGCAATTCCAGCCAAGAGAACTATCTATTTCAGAGCCGTATTTTTTGGCAAGCTCCTCAAATTCGCTTGGGCTAATATCCGTAAATGCGATTGCGCAAGTGTAGCCTTTCCGGCAGGAAGAACCAAAAGGGTCATCCCTGCAGTCTATCTTCGGGGGGGCGGCTTCTATAACTTCCGGCGGCGCTTCTTTTACAATTTCCGGCCCTCTCCTAAGCGCCTCTAAAATATATCTTTCCGGAATATGGCCCTGCTGCTCTAAGGCCATATATATTGCAGGCCCAAAAACGCCCGGCGGAAAGGGATACAGCCCCAATGACCTTAAATCCGACTTGTTGCCTGCCGGAGAGTAGTCTGAAGGCCCAAGGGCTGCGCCAAAACCGGACGCTGCAAGCAGCACAACCATACCCGCGCCAAGAACCTTCAAGGGAGTGTTTTTGTAAATTATTGGCTGATGTGGTGAAGGCTTGCCTAAATTTCCGCCGAAACAGCTTTCGCGAATAGAGCTTTTCGAAGCTCTCGCCATCAGCTCCGCAAAGCCTTGCCCGAATTTTCCGTCAATGCCCTTGGAAGGGATATTCCACATCATACATTTTTCGCTTACCATATACCAAATTATCTTACGATATACTAATAGTTTATAATTTTCATATAGTAGTCCTATTTAGTTATTATTTGGGAACGCGCGAAGGAATAATCCTGAACGGATAAACCATATCCACAGTGTAGGTATACTTGACCGTAAAGTAAAATATCTCTTCTGTCAAAGAGTCGGATTTGCCGGAAAAGGTGCATGAAAGGGCCTTGTCAAGCAAAGGGTTATAATCTTTATTGCATTCCATATCCCCATTATCTTCCCAATCCTCCAGCTTAATAACACCCCCCCCTGACAAAGGTGAAAAATAAATATTGGCGTAAGCTTTTTCTGTGACAACCGGCGGCGCCCGATTGAGGTCAACGGTCATTGTGATATAATTATCCGAGAAATGCATAGTCTTTGGGGCATTCGGGACAGGCTCGCCCGCCATCTCCTTTCCCGCCAAGTAATCCCTGCTTGCAAAAAGAATCTTTATCGGAAAGGTTATCTCCTTATTAATCACCGCCCTCACCCAAACCCGAGTGTTTGTCTCTGACGGAATGTCTGATCTGGGAGTAAGTTTCCATGTAATTGAGGTCTGCTTTATTCCCTGCAAATTTTCTATTTCTTCTTCTCCCTGCGCCTCGTAGCTTTCAAAGAGGCCTTCATCCACGACACTTGCTTTTATGCCGTAATCCTCAACAGTATACAAATCATATTCGCTCGGGTTTCTTATGATAAGAGTAAGATATGTATATTCATCCTCGCTCGCCCTCACCTGAGGCAACTCCGAATAAAGCTCAAGGGAAAGCGGGCGCTCAGAGGGGTCCGCGTCCCCACCCGGAAAAATATCCGTGCATCCCGAAAGGCCCACAATAAGAAATAGCAAACCAAGCGGAAAAAGGCGGCCCATAAATTAAAGTTGATTTGAATATTATGGACATCAGCCTGATTAAAAAGCTAAGCGAGGCGAGCGGGGTTTCCGGATTTGAAAGCGAAGTAAGGGAGATTATCAAAAAGGAGGTCGAAAAGTATGCAGATTCTGTTCGGGTCGACAACATGGGAAACCTTATTGCGCTTAAAAAGGGCGCCGGCAAGAACAAGAAGAAAGTCGCTTTGGTGGCGCATATGGACGAAATCGGACTTCTCGTCAAAAGGTTTGAAAAAGGGTTTGTAGAATTCACAAAAATTGGGGGCATAGACAACCGAATTCTTTTAAGCCAGAGGGTTATCATTAAAGGAAAAAAAGATATTGAGGGGGTTATAGGCTCAAAGCCCATCCACTTGCAAAAAAAAGAGGAATGGGAAAAAGTAATAAAACACGACGATATGTATATTGAAGTAGGCCTTGTTGAAGAAAAAAAGAAAAAAGGCGAAAAAAAAGAACCGGAAAATCCGGGCCTCGGAATTGAGCTCGGCCTTCCAATTTCATTTAAGTCAGAATTTCGCCAGCTCCAAAAAAACACCTACTGCGGAAAGGCCCTTGACAACAGGCTTGGGGTTTACGCGCTCATAGACATATTAAAAAGAACAAAAAAGCCCAAAAACGACCTTTATTTCGTGTTCTCAACCCAGGAGGAGGTCGGGCTTAAGGGGGCGAGAACTGCCACCTACTCGATAAACCCCGACCTTGCAATTATTCTAGATACCTCAATTGCAGGCGATACACCAATGGTGTCGAAAAAAGACTCTGAACTTGCCCTGGGAAAGGGCGTTTCAATTACGATAATTGAAGCCGGAGGGCAGGGAATAATTGTCCCGGAGGCAATCCGAAATTATTTAGTTAATACCGCAAAGGAAAATAAAATCAAATATCAGCTGGAAATCGTGGAAGGGGGAATGACAGATGCCGCAATCGTGCAACTCATAAAAGAAGGAATTTTATGCGGCTCTTTAGGAATACCTGTAAGAAATATCCACACCCCAAACGAGATTTTTGACGGGCGCGACCTCGCCGAAGCCATCAAACTGACTGAGCTTACCGCAGATAATTGGAAATAGTCCCTTTAAGCTAAATTTCCCTGATTTTTCCGCCTATATTGAAAAAGCCAAAAAAACCCCCAAAACATAGAACATCAAAGCTTTTAGCAATTTCTGCATCTTAGGGGCATTATCAAGTGATATTATATGCAAACAACCTGTTGCCCCAAAAACCGCAAAAATAAGGTATCCTTCGGGGAAAATCCCGCTAAGGTAAGGGGCAAACAAAGAAGCGGCGGCGACTAAAAGCAGGGCTTTTGCAAACAAAAAGGCGGGGCCTTTGCCTAAAGTTATCGGAAGGGTTTTAGCCCCTAAAGCCCTATCCCCCTCTGCGTCCTCAATATCCTTAATAATTTCCCTGCTGTAATTAGCAAAAAACGGTATATAAGCCAGAACAAGAAGAGGGGAAGCCAAAATACCGGAAAATCCCCCTAAGATAAGCGCAGGGGCAATGAAAACCGCAACCGCAAGGTAAGTATCAGCCAAGTTTCCTAAAACAGTTTTTTTAAGGGACTTCGAGTAGAAGTAAAGGACTCCTGAATTGAAAAGCGCAAAAATGAAGAAATTTAGCGACACAAAATAGGCAAAAATAAGCCCCATGAAGTTCAGACCTATATAGAGGACCCGAACAGAATTCCTGCTAAGCCGGCCCGAAGGAATCGGCCGCTTTGGGCGGTTTATCCGGTCGATTTCAGCGTCAAAATAGTCATTTATCGCATTCCCGGCGGCGCATATAAAGGCCGCTGAAAGAATAGGAAAAATCCACAGGCTTTGAGGAATATTTATAAGGCTAAGCCCGATAACCATCCCAAAAATCGCCAAGAAACAGACGCTTGGTCGGGTAACTTCAAGAAGAGGGTTCATAAATTAGTTTTTCAGAATAGGTTAAGGCTAATTTGAGGCTTATTTCAAAAACTTCTTCGCCTCGTCGGCGAATTCGCCGAAATCAAGAATTGCAAGAGAAGAACACGAAACAGGCAGTCGGGCAACTTTTCCAAGCTCGGCCTTTGAGGCAATCTCAAAATAGGCCACGCCTTTCTCCCTGCAGATGATGGGTATGTGCATGGTAAGCTCTTTTGGGTCAACATCCTGGGCCACTATTACAACTTTTGCCGCGCCTTTTTCAGCCGCCTTTGTGACCTCATTAATCCCCTTGGTTATTTTTCCTGTGTCGCTTCCGGCAACCTTCTCCACAAGGGCGCAAAGCGCTTTCATATCCGCATTTTCATCTGCCATAAGAATGATTAGAAAAATATTTAATAAGCTCTAAATGAAAAGGATTTAATAGAAAATTAAAAAGGGATTACTGATATTTCTTCTGCCTTACTTTCTCCTCAGCCGCCCCTTTTGCAAATCCAACCCCTATTTTCAGGCCATTCAATGCAAGAGCAAGCAAATAAAGACCCAAGTCCGCCCCGTATTCATTATCTACAACTCCGGCCAGACCTGCCAAACTATTAAAGAAGTCGCTATTGTGTAGATAGTCCGCATTTCCAGTCAGATATAGAGGTAAAACTAATGCGGTACCTTCAACAACTGCTGCCGGTAATGTAGACATAGCCCCTAAAGCCAATCCTTTTAAAATATCCTTGTAGTAAGGCAGTCTATTACCCTCAGGGCCCATTATAGATAGCCTACCGCTCTATTTAGCGAATTCATAGGGGGCTTTACTAGAAAACTTGAGGATATCCCACACTTTATCTGCTCCATAAGCTAGATCTCCGCCTAAGTCGCCAACTTTCTCTTTTATACTCATTTTTACCACCTAATTATAATATACCTTAAAACTATAAATACTTTTCTTGACTGCAATATACACTATTTAATTATACTGCCTGAAATAAAAAAGCCAAAATTACCTTGCCCCTTCAGCTTCCCTTTCATTTCTCTGCCGCTCCTGGATTGCAAAGCTCTCCGCCGAATTCTTGTACGCGGCCAAAATCTCCGCCGAAAGGGTTTGAACAATCGGCTTTTTGCCTGAAAAAGACTTTTGGTAAGCCCCCTGCACAAACCGCCTCATCACAAAGTCAAGCCTTTTTTTAGGGGCGCATAATGCCGGCTTTCTTGCCACAATGCCGCCAATCTGCTGGGAAATTGTAAGCTCATAAGGGGCGGAATTCTCAACCGCCTTAACAAATACCTTGACAGGATTTTCCTTTGTCTTTTCGGCAATAACATCAAAAGTTTCCTCAACAATTGCATAAACTGTAGAATACTTTCCGGTGCACTGCCCTGAGGTTGTCTTGTGCTTCTTTCCTTTGTGGCCCGGGACCATAAGGTGGGTAATCAAAAGCTCAACTATATGCTTATCTCTCTGCCTGCCGCAGGATTTTGGCAAAACTCTAGGGGAAATATCAACATAAGGCTTTATTCCTAAATCACTCACTTCAGCATCATAATCCCACTTGCCAAAAAGCTTTGCGTCCATAAAATTCACTAAATTTTTAAATTAAGAGCTAAAACTCCTTAATATATTCTATACTTTTTAGAAAATCATAGATAATTATGAGTATTCTTGAAAAAAGCGAAATCCGGCTGGAATTTCGGAGAAAGTTCGCCCACATGATTCTCGGGTCGGCAATTATTATTGCCGCATGGGGCCTTGAGCCAATTCTTGGAAAAATGGTTGCCCTGCCCCTTTTTGCGGCAGTTGTTGCAATCTCAATCCTCCAACAGGAAAGGTTTAGAAGCCACCTGTTTAACAGAATTCTAGTCACTTTTGAGAGAAAAAAAGACGAAAAAATACTCTACCAGGGGGCCCTTTTTTATGGAATTGGGATAACCCTTCCCCTCCTCTTGCTTGATATACGGGCGGCAAGCGCAGTAATTGCAATCCTTACCTTTGGGGACGGAGCCTCAACCCTTATCGGAAAAGTTTACGGAAAGCGAAAAATTTGGAAAAATAAGAGCCTTGAGGGATTCTTTGGATTTTTGCTTCTCGCCATTCCCGCCTCATATATCTTCCTCCAAAGCCTCCCGGCGGCAATCCTCCTCTCCCTTGCGGGGGCGATTATTGAGCTTTTTAGCAGTATAGACGACAATTTTGCAATACCCGCGGGCCTCACTATATTATACCTGCTTGCAGGCCTGATTTAGACAAATATATCTTGTAATATATCCTTGAATATATATTATATGCTTATTTTAAAGCTTTTCTTTTTTTAAAGTGAATGCCTTATATGGCAGAAAAAGCAAAGGTATCCGAAAAAGAAAATCCCATGAGAGCTATTAAGATTGAAAAGCTTGTGATAAATATCGGAATGGGTGGTCCCGGAGAGCGGCTTGAACAGGCAAAAATAATACTTGAGCGGCTTGCTGAAAAAAAGCCGGTTTACCGAAAGACTTCCAAAAGGTCCACCTTCAATGTCGCAAAAGGCAGAAACATAGGGGTTATTGCCACGCTAAGGGATGATGCCGCCGAGAATATGCTAAAAAGGCTTATTTTGGCCAAAGAAGGAAAACTCGCCAAAAAATCATTTTCCGGAAGGACATTTTCATTTGGAATCCCGGAGTACCTTGATATCCCGGGAATAGAATATGATCCGAAAATCGGAATCCTCGGAATGGATATATGCGTAACCCTAAAGCGGCCGGGAATCAAAAAAGGCCTAAAAATCGGAAAAAACCACCAGATAACTTCTGACGAAGCTCGGAAGTTTATCTCAAAGACTTTTGAAGTCGGGCTTATATAGCCTTAAGCAGGCCTAAGCGCAAAATTATGGCAAAAGCCTAATAACAATAATAAACACAGACATATTTTATGCTTGACTCCTCCATAAGGCGGACTTATATGTTCTATGGCGAAGTTGCCCAAAAGCTTTCGCCCCACTTCGGCTATCTCAAAGATGACCTGAAAAAAAGCGGCCTTCGCTACACGCCAGAAGAATATTTATCCCTGTCATTCTTTGCGGCAGTCGTTCTTTTGGTAATAGAAATCCCGATAATCACATTTATATTCTCTTTTTTTACTCATGTGGTATGGGCGCTTCTTTTGTCCATAGCCCTTTCAGCATCAATCACATTTACTATCTTTCTTCTCTTCACCACCTATCCTCGCTCCCAGTATGGGGGAATTGCCTCAAATATTGAAAAGGGCCTGCCCTTCTCAGTAAGCTACATGACTGCAACCGCATCCTCTGATTCGCCCCCTATCGATATTTTTAAGGCTATCTCAAAACTTGACGAATACCCTGAGCTAAAAGAGCAGGCCATGAATGTAATCCGGGATGTTGAAGGCCTTGGAATGGACCTTAGCAGCGCATTAAGGAGGGAAGCAAAAAGGACCCCATCAAGGCAGTTCAAAGAGCTTCTTATGGGGATTGACTCCACCATGCGAAGCGGCGGAGACCTCACCATGTTTTTAAACAACAAATCGGAAAACCTTTTTAATGAATACCAAAGAAGGATTAAGGAATACTCCGACCTCCTCTCAATGATTGTTGAAATTTATATCACAATTATAATTGTCGGGTCCATATTTTTTACAATACTCTCAACAGTTATGTCTATGATGGGAGGCGCCGGAAATATTCTTGTCCTTCAGGTCCTTATTTCATTTGTCATAATGCCCATAGTGTCTTTGGGCCTTGCATATTACATTAATCTTGCCGCGCCATGAAATTCAAAAAGATATTCGGGAGGGAGCTTTCAAAAATGGAAGAGGCTTTTTTGTACTCCGTTGCCCTGACCTGCGCCTTCATTATGATGGGATTTTTAGCGGCAATAGTCTACAACAATATGAACTTCCTCTACAACTTCCTTTTTATTTCCGTATTTGTATTCATCCTTCCGATATTTTTCGTAAAATATATGGAATTGCGCGACATTCGCGACTGCGAAAAATATTTTCCGACCTTTCTTGACGACCTGAGAGAGTCAAAAGGCAGCGGAGTGTCCTTTCCTCAGGCAATAAAAAACTGCCAGGGTGAATATGGCGCCCTAAACAAGCATGTCAAAAAGATACAAAATGACCTTAGCTGGGAGGTAACAATTGACAATTCCCTCAAATATTTCAGAAAGCAAATGTCCGGGAGCAAACTGCTTTCAAGAAGCCTCTCAATCCTTCTTGAGACTTACAGGTCAGGGGGGAATGTTGAGGGGATTCTCCAAACATTGAGGGGGTCTTTGCTCAAAATAATGGAAAGCGAAGACTACAGAAAATCAATGATGCGCCAGCATGTAATGATGATGTATGGCATCTTCATAATGTACATCGTGCTTGTTGTGATGCTTGGGCACTTCTTAATACCCATGCTTACAGAAATGTCAAATGCAGGCGCTGAAGGTGACTTTGGGGGAATCCAGATGATGCAAGTAGCCTCCCCATGCATAGCCTGCGAAGACAGCTTATGCTTTTTTCTTTGCTCAAGCTTTACCCTTATAAGCGGAATGTTTGGGTTTGGAAGCGAGCCTCTTGAGGTTTATTACAAATCCCTGTTTTTTAGCATGGTTTTGGTTCAGGGGCTTTTTACGGGAATAATCGCCGGGCAGATTGCAAACAAAAGCTGGGTTGACGGAATGAAGCACGGCCTCATTATGATGCTGATAGGGTTTGTAGCTATTATGCTTGCAAATGCCGGGGGGCTTTTTTAGTATGCAAAGTAGCAAAAAAAGCAGGGGACAGATAAATGTGTATTTTCTTATAAGCATCGCGCTTTTTATTTCCCTCTCAATATACCTGATTTATGTTGTCCTAAGCTACTACCCTTCAAAAAGCGAAACAATCAGGATGAATTCCCTAAACACAAAGGCCTACATTATTTCCGAGCTGATTATCAAAGACGAGGGTTTCCCTGAAAATTGGGATGAAGATAACCTAAAGCGTCTGGGCCTTGCATCAAATATGCTTGAGCTCGACAAAAGAAAACTTGAAGAGCTTGAAAAGATATGCAATTCAAAAAGCCTTGAGAAGCTTGAACGCCTCCGCTCGGCAACCGGCCTGCACAATGAAGACCTTTCAGTTGAAATTCTTTATATGAATTCAACCCGGGACACTGCGCTTGACTGCAAGCCTTTCGGCGCCCTCGCAGAGTCCCCCTATCTGCAAAGAAGGACCGCTATGATAAAAAGGGTTGCAATGCTTGAAGGTGAATTTGTCGAGGTGAGGGTTTATGTCAGTTAAGGCATACTTATCCAAAAAGGGGTTTATCAGGGTATTTGAAATAGTCATTTTCTCATTCATGCTTTTTGCAATCCTTCTTCCAAAATTTTTCACCTATGATGACCCTAATGAATGGGGGGCGGTAAAAGTCCAGCTTATCGCCAAAGACCTTCTCTTCAGCCTTGAGTCGACCCACCTTCTTGAAGATGCGCTTATAACCGACCCGCTTTCTGACGGCAGTGACTTGTTTATGGAAAGGGAAAAAGATATTGAGCTGTTAAAAAACCTGACGCGCCCCCTGCTCTCTGCAACTCAGGACTTTGAATATGAAATCAAAAATATAGGGGCGCCTATTATTTCTGTGGGCTGTATCTGCTCATCAGAACAGGAAGAGTGGCTAAAAAGAAATGCGCTAACCCCCTCCTACCCTACTCTTGAGTTTGCCGTAAAAAGAATAGAGCTTGAAAATCTCTCCGGAATATTTGACACTTTCATAATATTTGGAAATTACGACCTTGATATGAGGCGGCCCGCCATTGAGGAGAGGCTAAAGGAAGGGAAGGGATTTATCTTAATAGCCAACTTTAGCGGCGAGCCCGATAACCTGACAAAAGAGCTTTTTGATATATCTATTAGCGGAGCGGGGAGCGGGGAGCGCGACCTTGGGTTTAATAACCTTTCCAACAATATAAACGCGGGGCTTGCCAAAAGATTTTCCTCAAGCCTGATTAGAGTAAGGGCTTTAGGCCCCGGAAACACAGGTGAGCTTCGGATTTATGATGGAACCTATAGAATAGCCCATGACCCTATAAATAACTGCTTTAACATTACATCCTGCTCTGATTGCCTTCGCGAGGGCGAATCCTGCTCCCTCCCTTCAGGAGCCGAAATTAAATTGTTTCAAATAGACCCTCTGGAAGGGAAATGGATGGACCTTTACCTAAGCTCCTCGGGGGCAAACCCCCGGGATTATAATTTTATAGACGAGGTTCCCCTTAATGCAATTGTAACCGGCTCAACTGTCCTTTCAGATTCTTCAAAAAATTACGCGCTTGCAAACGCAGGGCTTCCAAACTACGGTCTTTCTTATGATACTATGCCCCGGGCTTTTTGGATATACGATTATGACCGCTCAAGAGACGACTTGAATCTGCTCCTAAAAGCGGCGATTATATGGACATCCGGGGAGCGCTATTTTATGTTTAGAAAAACAATTCCTGAGCAAAGGGTTGTTGCAACCCATTTCTACACAGGGCTTAGGGGAAACGACATACCATTTACAATAAAGCTTTATATATGGGGATACTAGCAGATTAGTATTTATGCTTTAATTATTTATGACAGAAGAAATGGGGGAAATTCGGGTAAGATATCCAAAAGAAGGAGAATTTCTTGGGGTAGTTGAAGAGAAAATGGGCGGAGCCCACTTTAGGGTTTTGTGCACTGACGATAAAATCAGGCTGTGCCGAATACCCGGCGCAAAAAAGAGAAGCCTCTGGATTGACCTCAATATGATTGTGCTTGTTAGGCCTTGGGAAGCCCAGCCGGATGATCGGGGCGATATAATCGCAAAATACAGGGACCAGGAGATTAATGAGCTCAAAAAAAGGGGGCTTTTAGGGAATATTTCGGATTAAAGCAACTTTGCTGAAGTGTAGAATAAATTTCTTCTTAACTAAGTTATGCCCTGGTAGTCTAGTTCGGTCTAGGATACAGGACTGTCAATCCTGCGACCCGGGTCAGACTTTCTTTCCTTATAGAAAGAAATTCCGGCGCCCCAAAGAAAGAAACAAATTTCGCAGAACAACCGTGTAAGGCGCAAGCCTCACATCAGGTGTACTTTGGGGTAAGAAGCCTCGTATAGCAAAAAAGCGTGTTTTGGCTGAAGCCTTTTTAGCCAAAATCTCGAAAAGGCTTCTGGGTATTCAAATCCCGGCCAGGGCGTATTTTTAAATTCTTCTGACGCGTTCAGGGCAAATCTCGCTGCATTTTTTATAGAAAACCTCCATTTCGAAATCGCCGGGAATAAACTGCGTCAGGGTCATCTCCCCGAAGAGGTTCATGCTCCTTAAAACTTTGTCCCGGGTCTTAAAAAGCCTATCATCCTGCCCAACTTTTTAGACAAGGGCCATTTTCAAATTCCCACTATACTCTCGACTGCAGCCTATATTTTTAGTTTTGAGGCCTTCACAAAATTGAAGAGCAAGGTCAGCCAAATTTGAATATCTGGCACAGAAATCTTTTCTTTGGAGCATGAAGTTCCAAGATGAAGCCCCGGCCTGTGGATTACAGTGTATTTGACCACGCGATCTCCAAAATTATCTTCATACACCGTGCCATAGACTGTATGCTCTCCAATATTTAACAGGTCTCTTATGGGGCTGTCCAGTTTTCCCAAAGTTATGCTATCTCCAGATCCTATTTCGTATATTTCCATCAAAAGCTTAGGAAATTTAACTTTAAAGCAGACTTGCAGATTGACTTAAAAAATGCTATTATTTCAAATTCGCAGCCCCAACAGCCGCGCTCTCGTACTTCCCAAAAACTATTTTCGGCTCCCTAAAATAAATCACCTTCCTCATTTCCTCAATCCCGTATTTCACGAGAAGCTTGTTTTGGGCAAGCCCGCCGCTAATGGAAATCGCCTCCGGATTTATCAGGTTTGCGACGTTTCCGAGGCAAAGCCCCAAATAAAGCCCGAGCCGCCGGCACACTAAATCGGCCAATTTGTCGCCCTTTTTGCAAAGCAGATTTAAGTCGTATGCGTCAACTGCTTTTCCGAAAACCTTTTTTGTCTCCCTCATAAGGGCGCGTGTCGAAAAATATTCTTCAATGCAGCCCCGGTTTCCGCAAGGACATTTCCAACCGTTGGGGTGGATAATTGTATGGGCAAGCTCGCCCGCGTTTCCAAGCCCGTGATAGATTTTCCCATGAAGGACGATTCCGCAGCCTATTCCCGTGCCAAGGGTTATCCCAACCAGATTCTTTTTCCCAAGGCGCAATGATTCTCCGAGGGCAAAGCACGCCGCGTCCCCGTCAATTGAAACTTTTTTGAAGCCGCGCTTTTTGAAAAACTTTTTGAAATCAAATCCCTCCATGAATTGCAGGTTCGCGGCTTTGAGTAAAATCCCGTTTTCTGAGTAGCCCGGAAGCCCAACACCCATAGTTACTGACTTTGTAGGCTTTCCGTCCAGAAGCAAAGTCACTAGTCCAGACATTGCCTTTGCAAAAACGTCCTGAGAGGGCTCGCCGACAGCAATCTTTTTTTTCTTCAGAACAACTCCCTTATCCATCGCAACGCCAAGGATTTTTGTGCCACCGACATCCAAGCCAATCTTAAGAGGCATAATTTACTATTCTTTTAAAAAGCCGCTTTTGGCTTTTAAAGGCCGCAACCAACTAAAATAATGAAACTAATCGCTCAAGGTGCCGAGGCGAAAGTCTATCTCACAGACGATGGGAAAATATTGAAGGAGAGAATCAAAAAAAGCTACCGAATCGGGGAGCTTGACGGTTTTCTTCGGAAATCAAGGACTAAAAAAGAAGCAAAAATCCTCTCAGATGTAAAAAGGCTTGGAATTAGGGCTCCCCTAATGCATGGAGATGAAGAATTTAAGATTGAAATGGAATACATTGAAGGCGAAAAGCTAAAAGACTCGCTCACACCCCAAAACGCCGGCGCCCTTTGCAGAAAAATCGGCGAAGATGTGGCAAAAATGCACTCAGGCGACATAATCCACGGCGACCTTACAACTTCAAACATTCTTCTCTCAAGTGGCGAAATCGTATTTATAGATTTCGGGCTTTCAGTAGAAACAAAGTCCCCTGAGCAAAAGGCCGCAGACCTATTGACGCTTTACCAGAACTTCCATTCGGTCCACCCTGATTTGGAATGCTGGGGGCCTTTTCTTGAGGGATATGGAAAAGAAGCGGCAGTTTTAAGGGTTTTTGAGAAAATGCTGAAAAGGAGGAGATACCTATAATCTGCCAGAATTGGCGCCGAATTCCGGAAAAATCCTTAAATAACCTCTCAAAACTATATTCTTGGATTCACCTAATGCTTTTCTTTTTTTAAAATAAGATGTTTTATGACTGAAAAAGCATGCAAGATTTGCCACAGGCTCACGGAGGAAAAAGAATGCCCCGCCTGCAAGGTAAAGGAATTGACAGAAAACTGGCAGGGGGTAGCAATAGTGTTTAACCCCGAAAAGTCAGAGATTGCAAAAGAGCTGGGCTTTGGGTCTCCCGGGACTTATGCGGTGAAGGTATAAACACTTATTTTGCCTATCATTAATTGCATTTAATACTTATGGAACCTGTAATCGCAAGGCTAAAGAGGGGAAAGACTGTATTTGAGATATTAGTCTACCCTAAAGAAGCCCTGGAATTCAAAAAAGGCAAGGCCCTGCTCGAGGATGCTCTTGTAAGCAACGAAATCTATATTGACCTTCAGGCAGGAAAAAAGGCCCCAGAAGAAGATTTAAGAAGCGCTTTTAGGACGGAAAATAAAAAAGAAGCCGCAAAAGCCATAATTTCTGAGGGGGAGGTCCAGATACCAAAAAGCCTCAGGGACGAAATTATAGACAAAAAAAAGCGAAAAATTGCCGCAATCATCTCAAAAAACGGGGTAAACCCGCAAACAGGTCTTCCCCACCCACCGGAGAGGATTTTAGGAGTAATTGAAAAATGCGGAGCAAATATTGATTTTGGCAAAAGCGCGGAAGACCAGGTTCAATCAGTTATTGAAAAAATCCGCCTTATTATCCCAATCTCAATCGAGCAGGCGCGTTTTGAGCTCAAAATCCCTGTAAGCTATAGTAGAATGGCCTACGGCAAAATAAAGGCCCTTGGAAAAATCGTTCAGGAGAGCTGGAACAGCGACGGGAGCTTCTCTTGCATCCTGGAAATCCCCGCAGGGCAGAAAAATGAGGTCTATGATGTTTTGGGGCGGCTTACAAAGGGAGAGGCCCAGATTTTGGAGAAAAAGTAAGAAAATCGCGCCCTAACAGGTAACCTGGATTTGCCAGAAACATATTTAAAATACAGTCCTGAAGGGAAAAACCCAAAAAATCCAGCCTTAATAAAATTTCGTGTCGGTATTTTATGGAGAGCGAAGATAAGGAAAACGATACAAACGAAGAAAAGGAAGACGAAAGGTATATCATAGTAGCGCCCGGAAGCCTTCTTGCCACAAGCGAAAAAATGGGCGAAGGAGTATTCACTCTAAACGGCAAAACCTATTCAAAATACCTCGGAATCGTAAAAAAGACCGACTACAAGACTTCAGTCGTGCCATTTAACCAAAATTATAGGGCAAAAAGGGAAGACAAAGTAATCGGCCAGATAAAGGATTTCAAGCACCCGTTCTGGATTGTGGACATTTTTGCGTCGTCAAACGGCTACCTTTTTGTAAAAGAGGTAAATGCCCGCACAACAAGGCAGGACCAGCTTATGAACATGTTCAAGCCCGGAAGCTGGATATTCGCCGATGTATGCGAGATAACCGACAGGGTAAAATTGTCCATGCGCGGGCGGGACTCCAAAATCCTAAAAGGGGGGCGAATAATCACAATATCGCCTTCAAAGATTCCAAGGGTGATAGGAAAAAAGGGCAGCATGATGAAAATCCTTCAGGACAAAACCGGATGCCACATAAAAACAGGGCAGAACGGGCTTATCTGGATTGAAGGGGAAAACACCGACCTTGCCGTAAAGGCAATACAAAAGATAGAGAGAGAAGCCCATATTAAAGGGCTTACAGACAGGATTGTTGAGATGCTTGACAGCGAAATTATATCAAAAGAGGTGAAAGAAAATGCCACTGATTGAAAACGGAAAACGGTTTGACGGAAGAGACTTGGGCGAACTAAGGCCCCTTAACGCAACTTTAAACCCTGTTAAAAACGCAGGGGGCTCAGCGATGTTTCAGATGGGCGACACCATTGCCGTAGCAACAGTTTACGGCCCAATGGAGGTAATACCCGCTTTTATGGAAAAAAGCGACCGGGCAATAATTGATGTCAACTATCAGATGCTCCCTTTCTCGACAGACGACCGAAACAGGCCGGGATTTTCAAGGAGAAACGTTGAGATATCCCTCCTAATCCAAAGGGTATTTGAAAGCGCAGTATTTGTGGAAGATATGCCGCGAAGCAAAATCCTAATAAACATAGAAATACTTTGCGCCGATGCTTCAACAAGATGCGCGGCAATAAATGCGGCTTCCCTTGCTTTAGCTGCCGCAGGAATACCTATGAAGGATTGTGTGGCAAGCTGCGCCGCAGGGATTGTTGAGGGCCAGGTTGTTTTGGATGTTGCCGGAAAGGAAGACACAGAAGGCGATGTGGACATGCCAATTGCTTACATGCCTTTGACAGATGAAGTATTACTTCTTCAGATGGACGGCATAATAACAAAAGAGCAGTTCAGCCAGATGACTTCAATGTGTATCGAAGGGTGCAAAAAGATTCACGACTTCCAGAAGAAAGTCCTTCTTGACTATAAGAAGGAGTAAATATTTTTGATTAGTTTTGGTTTTGGATAGATTTTTTGAAGTATTGGCTATATGCCGGCTTTAGAACTATAACTTGTTATGAAATAGCGGGTCATCTTCAGGATAAATTGGCGGGAAACCATCTTTTTCATCACCAACAATAAGGCTATGCTCATTATCATAACCGCCCACCTCAATCCTTAGGTCATCTAAATGTAAATTATAGGAGTTTAGAAGACTTTTATAGTAGCGGACCTCTTCTTCTGGATATAGGCGGATTAGCTCGGAATAGCTATTAATAACCGCCTCTGAATCACACAAGGCTCGGTTTAGTTTTATAATCGTATTGCTATCCTGAGGTTGGTTCTTTGCCTCTATAAGATATAGGTGTACCTGACGGAAGGACTGTTCAACTTTCCCCCCATAGGAGTTTAGATTATCTCTCAAAACCAATCCAGACAAGCCAGGGTCCTTTTCACGACTTTGAAACATCTAAACCACCTAATTTTAATAGCCTGCAAAATTATAAATATTTTTCTGTAATGGATTAAACATACAAAAGTATCCCTCTACTGCAATTGACGAGTTTTCCCCCAAAATTCAGCCCTTATTAAAAATTGCCCCATTAAAGTTATGTTCCCAAACATGAACCCAAAACAGCTTGAAAAAATGGCCCGGCAAATGGGCATGCAGGTTGAGTCTATCGAGGCGACCGAAGTAATTATTAAGTCCCCCGGCGGCGATATTGTTGTCAAAAACCCTCAGGTCTCAAAAGTCCGAATGGGGACAACCGAAACCCTCCAGGTCATGGGCGATTTTGTAAAAGAAGATGAAGGCAAAGCTGAGGATATAAAAATTCTGATGGAAAAGGTAGGGGTAACTGAAGAGCGGGCAAAAGAGCTTTTGGCGGAAACCGGCGACCTTATTTCTGCGATAAAGAGGGCAAAAGAATGATTTTAGTTATTATAGGCCCACCGGCTTCAGGAAAAGGCACTACCGCTGTCCGAATCGCAAAAAATTACGGTCTTGAACATATCGCAACAGGCGACATTTTCAGAAACCTTGATGACGAAGAAATCGCAAAATACCTTATTTCAGGCCGCCTGCTTCCTGACGAGCTTGTCGCAAAGGCGGTAAACAGGGAAATGGGGGGCAAAAAAAACCTTGTGCTTGACGGCTATCCCCGAAATGTTGCCCAGGCAAAGCTCCTTGACAGCTTTTTGGAGTCGGAAGGGCAAAAAGTGGATAGGGTGATTTATCTCGACACTAGCGAAGAAACCGTTATTCGGAGGATGACAAACCGAAGGATTTGCCCAAAATGCGGCAAGGTATACAATCTGGCCACACTTCCCCCTCCAAAGCCCGGAACCTGCGAGTGCGGCGGCGAGCTTATCCAAAGGGATGATGACAAAGAGCAGACAATAAGGGATAGGATAGGAGTTTTTAACCAGCACACAAAGCCTGTTCTTGAGCACTACGAAGAAAAGGTGCTTAAAATTGACGGAAATAATGAAATCGACAAGATAATGGAAGATATTGGAAAAGGATTGGAAGAATAGCTAAGCATAACATTCCGTGGCGATTAAGCTCTGCATTCTCTCCCTGACTATTCGGTCAAGCTCAATATATTCCATTGACAGCTCTTCTAAGGCACTCAGAATCTGAGGTGTGTAGCCGTCTTTAACAAGCTTGGACACCACATTATATTTAGCGCCCCTAACAATTTCTTCGCTCCCCAGAGGATAAAATTCTGCGCCTTTAGGAAAATTTTTAGCCAAATGGCCTATAATACTGCAGGTTTTGTCCTCAAGGGAAACCGGGGGCTGAAATCCGCACACTTCAATTAAGCCCGGAAGGACAGCATCTATATGCTCAGTCCTTCCTGCAATATAATCCTTTGGTTCCGGATGCAATTTTGAATCAACTGCAAGATATACCGGATACCTGAAGAAATTTGGTTCCTCATTTGAAGCATTTAGGGTAGGCCCATACAATATCTCCAAAGGATATACACTTATGCTTCCTCTCGTGTCTGCAAAAGGGAGCCCAAAAATATTCAGGGGAGCCTCATGGTCAGTTAAGCAAAACCTCATAAGCATAAGCTCACCATAGGCTTCGCCACTATCAGGACTGCAAGAAAGCCTTTCAGGATATTTTTCAAGGTAGAAAATTGTATTTATCAGACCAAAAACCTTATGGCTCACCCCGGTCTCTTCTATAAAAAGATTAAGTATTTCATCAGCCTTTGTCTTTCTTTCCCTAAGCAAATTATCAGAATGCATTATTTCTAAATATTGTTCGGTTTGCCATCCATCCAAAGGCCCCTTAAAATAGTCTTGACAGCCCATAATCCAAAATTTAGCAAACACTTAAAAGTAACAATTGTAGTATCGGCAATTGCCTAATTTATTCTTCAGTTTCTCCGGTGTCTGCGGCTTTCCTTGCCTTGTCCGCGAGGTACTTGAGCCTCTGCACCCGAATAAGCCTATCGCAAGCTCCGCACTTTATTGAAAAAGGTCTTTTAAACATCTTTTTTGTATATTCATAGTGGCCGCAGTAAGGGCAAATATATTCGACATGAGCCTCATCCTCACCTTTTACCAATAGGACCCTTATTTTGCCCCCATTTTCAAGGCTTCTTTGGGTGTGGTACCCGCTCTCTGAAGGGCCGATATTTTTTTCGCTTATTAGCTTTTGGATTTTTCCGAAGTCTGCCATATTATTCTTACACGCAAATACTATAAATCCCAGTATAATCAAAAATGGACCAGGCAAGATTCGAATTCGCAGGAACCCTCTTTCGCCAAATTCACGGTAATATCCTGCGGAGCAGGAATTACTTTCTTGGGATTGAACACTTTCTTTCTCTGAAATAAAGGGCTCACTTGCGACCTCCACGTTATCAGCGTGGCGCTCTAATTGCCCGGCGCCCATGCATTCGCAAAGGGCCTCCAAGCTGAGCTACTGGTCCATAAAATACACTGGATTAAAATTACATATTCCTTAATCTCTCAATCCTCTCATCGGTTGGCGGATGGGTTGACCAGAAAGAGGACTTTTTGGACCTTGAAAACGGATTTGAAATGTAAAGCGAAGCAACGGTTTTTGAGCCTTTTGGCTTTACCGGAACGCTTTTTTGGATTTTCTCAAGAGCTGAGGCAAGCCCGCCCGGATTTCTTGTCATGTGCGCCCCTGAAGCATCAGCCAGATATTCCCGTTTTCTTGAAATGGCAAGATGGGTCATGTGGGCAAAGATAGGGGCAAGAATAGCAAATAAAATGCCAAGGAGAATGAGATAGATATGTTTTCCCTCCCTGCTAGAGCCGCCTCCCCACAAAAAAGACCGCAAAAGAATCTCTGAAATTAATGCAATCGAGCCGACAACCCCAATAGTAACTGTTGCAAGGAGGACATCACGGTTTTGAATGTGGGCTAATTCGTGGGCAAGCACGCCTTCAAGCTCCTCTCCTGTAAGCTTCTCTAAAGCCCCCATTGTAACGCACACAACGCTGTTTTCAGGCTTTTTTCCGGTAGCAAAAGCATTTATATCCTGCGTATCCTGAATATAAACCCTAGGCTTAGGGAGCCCTGAAGCAATGCAAAGCTCCTCCACCTTATTGTCAAGGAGCTTTTCCTGCCTGACACTTAGGTCAACAGGCCTTGCCCCTGAAGCCTTAATAACCGCCTCAACAGAGAACCGATAGGACATCAAAATATATACAAGCGCAATAGGGATACCAATAACTGTCGCGTAAAGAGGCTCGCCAAACCAGATATAGCCCATCACAGAGATTACCCCAAACAGGAGAATAAACATCAGGGCGCAGATAATTACGGTGTTGCGCTTATTTCTCGAAATCTGATCCTCAAGGAGAAGCCTTTTTGCCATAACTAAGGTATATAATAAAAATCAAATAGATAAAAAAGATTAGAAAGACACTTTAGGGACTTTTCTGTCGGCCTCCTCCGCCTTTAGCATTTCCCGCTCCTTTTTGCCCATTAATTTTGCAAACAGGTTGCCCGGAATCGCCTCAATAGTGTTATTGAAGAGAAGCACCGAATCGTTGAAGTGCTGCCTTGAGTAGGCCACTTTGTTCTCTGTTGTGGTAAGCTCATCTTGAAGCTGAAGGAAGTTCTGGCTTGCTTTTAGGTCAGGGTAGTTCTCTGAAACCGCAAAAAGCGACTTTAGAGCCCCCGTAAGCATGTTATCAGCATCAATGCTTTCTTGAGGGGTTTTTGCGCTCATCAGGGCGGACCTGGCTTTTGTAACATTCTCCAAAACTGTCTTTTCGTGCTTCATATATCCCTTTACTGCCTCCATGAGGTTAGGGATAAGGTCTGCCCTCCGCTTAAGCTGGACATCAATCTGCGCCCACGAGTTGTCTATCCGATTCTCAAGCCTGACGATTTTGTTGTAGTAGTAGACCGAAATCACTAAGAACAGCACTGCCGCAACCGCAATCAATATCGTTTCCATAACATACTCCTTTAAATAATCTTATCTGTCGCAGGCTTACTGCCCTAGCCAATCGCCTAAAAATCAAGCCCTACAAGAGCCTTTTTTTCCGTGTGGAAGTAATGCTTAACTTCAGAAATCTCCGAAACTAAATCCGCAAGCTTGATTATGCTTTCAGGGGCATATCTTCCTGTAAGAATTATATGCGTGTTTTTCCGCCTTTCAATAAGGGATATTACTTCCCTCTCGCTGACCAGCTTAAACTTTATTGCATACAGCAATTCGTCAAGAACCAAAAGCTTGTGCTTTTGCCCCCTAATAATCTTATTTGCGCACTCCATTCCCTTTTTTGCCTTTTTTTTGTGGGCCTCAAAAGAGCAGGATTTTAGGGTTGAAGCCACTTTATCTGCGGCAACCTTCTTTGCCGCCTTTTTCTCCTTTTCCCTTTTTATAAGGCTTCCCGAACTCACATATTCTATATTTCCGCCGTTAATCCACCCCGTAAGTATGGCCTGAGTTGTGGCAAGAAAATAAGGCGGGCCGTAGAGATAGACGCTTATTAGGGGGTTATTTTCGAGGAATTTGAATTCCCCCGTCCGCCTCCCCTTCATAAAATGCAGAACCGCAACAGGCTTTCCGTGGCCCGCAAACCTTATGGCATGGCCAAGGGACGCGGTGGTCTTTCCTTCGCCGTCTCCTGTGTAAACAAGAACTTTTCCGGGCATAATGTAATTTGGGAATAAGTATTTGATTGGTTTTTGCTTATATAGGCTGAAGGGATATTATGGAAGATTCAGATAAACAGGATACTTGGGACATGGAATATAGCCGTGAATTTCCAGACAAAGAGACAATAAGGCAGCATATTAGGGGTCGGACCCGGGGAGACGGAACAGCTATGAGGCACTATCTGGAGCTGGTTGCCACAGAAGAGGATTTAAAAAAGCCAAGAATGTGGGTTTATGGGAAGTTTGGGACAGAATATATAGAAGAAATCCCTTAAAAAATATAACTAATTACTTAACTTATGGTAGCACCATATTCCAGTAAGCCCGAATGCAAAGAACTCACAGAAATAGACCTTTGGAATATAGACCCTCCATCCAGGCACATCTACAGAAAAGAATCGGTAATTGAACAGATAGAAAAATATGGATGTGGGGACGATGGCGTACCTCTTGCTATGGGAAGAATCATTACTAGGGATGGCTTCCAAATCTATCGGGAAGCTGTTTTAAGCCGCAGTCTGCCCTAATTGATATTCCCTTAGTTACCCTCTGCCTTTTGCGGCAGCCATTATCAGGTTCGTTATAAATTCAAGACCTCCTCGGCAATGACCCTTTAATGAGGGATCATACTCAGGCCGATACTCCCAGATGCCGAGCTTATCTATATCTAAAGTGCCTGCAATCCCTAAAACCTCCCTCTTTGTTGCCTTTGCAGGACCATCTGTCTCAGGATATACCTTTTTATCTATCAACCTGTCCGTTCCGCCAAGACAATCTATATCTATATCCAGATGATTTGTGGACTGAGGCAATATAGTGCTATCGGCAGATCTTCCAAAAAGATGCTTATTCTCACATACAAAAAGATTATATACTTCTATATTTTTCAAATTATTCTCAACCCAATTAAGATAAGTTGCATAATTTGGAATTGTCCTTAATCCCTGGTCTGAATAATCTGCATGATAATCCATCCTGCAAACAACATCCCCGCCACCATATAAAAAAATCGCCCCTAAGTGGCTTGGGCCAATCAATACCAATAAGCCATATTCTTTTGACAGTACCTGTATTTTCTCCCTATTGCTCTCAAAAGAGCCGTCCGCTACATCCAGAAAACGAATATTCTCTCTTTTTAAATAATTTCCCCAATAGGACAGAAATTTAGGGTTTTTAATTGTAGCCAGAGGATAAGGCTCGCCCAATTCAAGTTCACCCAAATCTTCAGCGTAGACCTCACGCTGTCTCAAATGCGGGATTATCTCTTTTCTTAAGGCGTCGGTAATGCCTGGCAAATATACTGTACGAGACATAGTGCCCCATTCAGGATGGTCAGTTATCCTTAAATCCTCAGCGGGAACACCTAAAATCCCAATAGACTTGACCATAATTCAATTAACCTAAAATTACTTCACCCTCAACCCGTTTTTAATATCCCTCTCGTAAATATTCCCTCCGGGGTCGGACTCCGAAAAGACCTGCGCCCCGAATCTGTAAAGCTCAACAGGCTTTACAACCCATGTGTCGCAGTCAAGCCCTGCTTTTCTGCAAAGCTCGCAAATATATTCCTTTTTGCTCCATTTCTGCTCAACGGGCACCTGAGGGAGAAAAACCGCGCAGTTGTTGCGCCGCCGGATAAAAAGCCCGTCGCGGCCGACCTCAATAAGGCTTAGGTAATCTCTTGGCTCAAACACTGAAAGTTTTTCCATTTGCCCCAAAACAGTAACTTCAAGAGTTACCTGCTCAAGCTCAAGATTATGCAGGGGGAAAAACCTCGGGTCCTGCGTTGCAGAACAGCTCGCCTCAATCAGGGCATTTAGAAGAGGCTTTTCCGGAAAAATCGAGCCGATGCATCCCCTAAGGCTTCCCTTAGGATAGGTTAATATTGTGCAAAAAACCCCCCTCTTTTCTGTAAGCCCTCTCGGAACGTCTTTAGGGGGCCTTAACGGAACAAGATTGTCCAAATAATATTTAATAGAATCTCTTGCCAGGCGAACCAGATACTCGCCGCCCTTAGGTGAAATCTCCATAATTAATCCTATAATCCATTATTATCTGTGCTATAGCTGACGGCTCTGTAAAATTTTCCGCCTTGTTTTTTATCCGCCAGACATTCCCTAAATATTATAACTAATGTAGTTATGGATAATGGCAAGTCCGTTATTTTCCTTCCCCCTTTAAGGGAAAGGTGGGCCCTTGCTTTAGACGGGGGCCATGCTAAAGAGGATATCGGCCCTAAAGGCCCTATAAAAATTGAATTCAAAGGCCTGCCTATTGAGATTGGCTATGAGGAAGGGGGAGGGGGATGCTCTTTTGTCGGATACCATGACCCCCATGTTCATATTGTCCTAAAGGTCGGCGACTTCCATATGGAATGCAAGGAACACTACAGGCCAAAAGAATTCAGCATATTTAACGGCAGAAGAATTTTTGGCGAGGAAAAGGAGGCGCATTACCGGATTAAAACCCCTGTCGGGACAATCCTCCTTATCCCCAGAGAAAGCCTCTGGGATAAATACTGGACATACACTAAAGGCCCGAAATGGAAATATGAAAAAAACTGCACCGAATATTTCCTTGTCCTAGGCGCTGAGGAAAGCGAAGCAAAGCACTTTGCAAAGCTCTACGGTAATTGAATTTCCTGTTTAATTTCCACCCTTCTTCTTGATTTTACCCTTCTGCAAATCGCGCATTATTTTCTTGCTCATCTCAGACGTGTTCGGGGCTCCGCCTTTTTTTAGGACATTCTCCTTGATTGCAATTTTCTCAATTGCCTCAAACGGGTCGCCAAAATCATCAACCCCGTAATGCCTCTCAATTAAGCCATTCATTTTTGAAATTATTTGGGCGGCAACAAGCTCAGGATCCTTTAAATTGTCAGGATCCTTTGCCCCGTATATAACATAATCCGCATCATCGCCGGACTTTGAAAACACCCCCGGCGTATCTATAATATAAATGCCCTCTGCAATTTTTATCTTCTGGATACTTTTAGTATATCCGCTTTTAGGGCTGACCCCCGCGCTTTTTTTTCCGGCAAGGGCGTTTATAATGCTTGACTTCCCTGTATTCGGGTATCCCACAACACCGACTGTCGCGGGCTTCCCTTTAGAAATCTCCTTTATTTTCCTCAAAAGCCGCATATTGCCCCAGTGGAGCTTTGAGCTAACCTGCACTGAATTTTCAAGCCGGATTTTTTTTTGCTCCTCTTTTTCCAAAAGGTCCACCTTGTTTATAATATAGAGAAATTTTTTTCCCTCCGCCTTTATCTTCTCTTCAATCTCCGGGTTTATGCTCTCCCTGACCGCCCTTGCATCAATCACCATCAGGACGATATCTGATTTCTCAATGACCCCATCCACCATATTTTTGAATCCTGCCATAATATGTTTTTGGCTATTGCTTAAGACTTAATTATAAAAATCTTGCCCCTTCCGAAAAAAATTCTAAATCCCCGCAAAAAACAAAAGGGTCGGGACAATCAAGACTCCCATCATAAGGCTTCTCCTTGCCCCGGTGGATATGCAAAAAATCCCTATTGAAAGCCCTGTTGCCGCAACCCAAAGCCCAATCCAACCGGTAAAGAAAAATACAAGCAGGGTAAGCAGCGCAAAAATCAGCTTTGTCAGCTTGCCGTATTTCACCCGATGTATATTTCTTATTACCGCCTTTGACAGCCTCAAAGTTATCAAAGCAGAAATTCCCCCTGCCGCAAGAATCATGAAAAAAATCAGAAAAAGCGTTTGGACATTATATTCAAATTGCAGGGCCTGGATTGCGACCGAAGTCCCGCTTCTCGGGTTCCCTATTGTCCAGAGGGCAACAATGGAAAAAAGTGATGATGCGGTCGTTATCCCCCCAATAGACACCATAAAATCCTTTAAATTATCCTCCATCTTTGCAAGCTGCTGGGCCATAACCGTAACCTGGCTTGAGCCTACCCCGGGAAGAATACCCGCCATAAGGCCCGCCGCAACCGAAATCAAAGACGCCCTCTTAGGTGAAGACTCGGAAAAGTCCGCATCAATTTCCTGCTCGGGCGCCTCATTTGTTTTTGAGGCGAAAAAAAGGGAGGCAAGCCCGAAAAGCCCGCAAAAGGCCGGAAAGAGAACTTCGCTCCCTGAAAGGGGCAGGCGAAAAATCAATATGCCAAACGCCGCAGAGGAGAAAAATACAGCAAGTGCAGGCAAAAGCTTTTTTCTGCTCGACCAGAGAAGGTGGCCGACGGTGAAGAGCAAAAGAAGGGCAATCGCAGGCTTCACAAAATCATAAAATCTTGGAATCGCCAGGACAAAAAGCGGGAAAAGTATTGCGATAATAATTGTTGAAAAAAGCCCGCCATAAGTCGCAAGAGCTATTGCCTCATAACCCCTTCCCATCAGGAGGAATTTTTGGCCCGGAAGGACTGAGAGCGCCGAGTCCTCCTCAGGGGCGGAAAAAAGGATAGATGGGATAAAATTTACAAAAGAATTTGAGATTTCCGACCCCACCAAAAGGGCGATTAGGCAAAAAACGCTAATCGGAAGAAACGGTGAAGCTGAAATAAGGATGAAGGCAAGGGTGTTTGGGTGAAGCCCGGGAATCATTCCCGCTATAGACCCGAGAATTATGCCAAAAAAAAGGAACAGGGCTAGTTCAAAAATCATCCTAAAGATCGTCAGCGGGGCTCTTTATATTCCTCAGCGAAGAAGAGCTTATATGCGTATATAGTTGAGTTGTGGCAATGTTTTGATGACCAAGCAGTTTTTGGATAATGCGTATATCCGTCCCGGATTCCAAAAGGTGAGTAGCAAAGGAGCGCCTTGGTGTGAGGCTTGCTTTTTTGCAGATTCCTGCCTTTTTGTAGAAATTCAAAAAATTCCTTTCAGGAAACAGGCAGGCTTTATTGATTTTCGGGCTAAATCCTCTTGAGTTGAGCTTGAGCATTTCAAGTTCGTCCATAACCATACTTAAATTTAAATATATTCATTAAGACCTATGTATTAAAGTTTAGGTTATGCGAAACTTTGTTAATAACCGTAAAATATTTGGTAGAGTAGAGTGGGGTTTGTTAGAACGGTTGTTATGTCTAATTAAAATTACCCCTAAAAACAGAAAAACTTCTCTAAATCCAGATGTTATACGCAATTCAAAGGTTGGCTTACAAGTAAAGAAAAACTGTGTATTACCCTACCTTAATTGCAAAAAATACCGCTTATATACCATATACAGGGATAATATAATGAAAGGAACAAAAGCCAAATGGATAGCGGTAGCATTGACTAGCCTAATGCTGGCTCTTGGAGCGGTAATTGCAGGAGGGGTGGAAAAGGGCCCCGCCGTTCTTGAGCCTGTGTCAATAAAGCTGAATTTGCCTAATGTTGCAATTGAAAACTCGCCTGTTTTAGAAGAAAGATGGATTATTGCAGGCGGCTATTCTACAGACAGGGGGCGGCTGAAATCGGTTGGCTGCGAAGTGGCGCATGAGCTTAGCGATTCTTTAGCTGTAAAATGCCCAAAGGGAGTTTCGGTAACCGGAGCAATTGAAGACCGAATTGTTTACGCAATGGACATGGGGGCAAATATACAGACCGGATCAGACAGGGTCTGGAACGATTTAGGGTATGACGGAAGCGGAATAGTTGTGGCAGTTTTAGACACAGGAGTTGACTATAATCACCCCGAACTCAAAAACGATATTATTGGCGGAAAGAGCTTCATAATAAGGGTAAAGGATTACCGGGATGACAACGGCCACGGAACACACTGCGCAGGGATCATAACCTCGAACGGAGCAGTACAGGACTACTCCAGAGGAGCGGCTCCGGGAACAAAGATATGGGCCGGAAAAGTCCTTGACAGAAATGGCAGAGGATACACCTCAGACATAGCGGCGGCAATTGAATATGTTGTCAAAAACGAGATAGCAGAAATCATAAGCCTAAGCCTTGGCGGAGGAGGATACACAACGGAAAACTGCGACGGCGATTATCTTGCAGAAAAGGTGAACTGGGCAGTAAGCCGGGGTGTAACTGTTGTTGCGGCTGCGGGAAACACTGACGGAGTAATATCGAGCCCCGGATGCGCTTCAGGAGCAATAGCTGTCGGAGCGGTTGACAAGAATGATGTTAGGGCAGGGTGGTCGGGAACAGGTCCGGCATTGGACATAATGGCCCCGGGAGTCGGCATATACTCAACAATCCCAAACTCCGGTTATGCCTATTACTCAGGAACCTCGATGGCAACGCCTCATGTGGCGGCAGTAGTAGCGATGATGATGCAAGCAAATGCCGAGACAACAGATAGCGAGATAAAAGATGCGCTCTACAGCACCGCAGTCGACTTGGGAGCCTTTGGGTATGACAATTACTATGGACAGGGAAGAGTTGATGCATATGGAGCGGTGAAGAAGCTTATAACCTCCGCAACCTGCGAATCTGATTATAACTGCGATGATGGACTTTATTGCAATGGCGCTGAAACCTGCCAAAGCGGGATTTGCGTAGCGGGAGCGCCAGTAGACTGCAGCGTAACTCAAGGAGCTGATGAATGCAACATCGGAGTATGCGATGAAAATGCAAAAGCCTGCGCTACCGAGCCAAAGCCGGACCAAACAGCCTGCGGCGATAACGGGATATGCTGCAGCGGAATATGCTCCGAGCCGTTTTGCCGGACAGACTCTGACTGCAATGACGGAGATGACTCAACAAAAGACACCTGCATTAACGGCGGAACTTGCAATGCCTACTGCCAAAATGATTCTGTCTCCGAGGAGCCTTCAGAATGCGCGCCTAACGGAAGGTTCTGCAACTGCGACGGCAAGTGCAATGCAAGAGAAACAAAAGATACCTGCCCTTGGGACTGCATATAACGACATTTTGCCTTTTTTGTAGTTTTTATTTTAATTTATGAAAATACACCATACTATCGACTGGGATACTTATAGAACTCCTGAGCCTAATCTATCCCAAATTGATTTTTCGATCCTTTATCATCCGATTCAGGAAATCCCTAAAAATATGGAGGGGCTCTGCTATGAAGCCCAAAAATCTGTTGAAAGCCTCTACTTCAGCCTTCCCCAAAACAGAAGCCAAAATACATTTAATGAGTATCCTAAGCGTATAAAACAAATAATTGATTATGCCCTTAAGAAAGATCGAGGAAGGAAAACTAAAAATATATGAGTCAATTGAAGACATCCCCACAAAGAAAATGGGGGCGTTCTACAACCCCGAAATGAGTTTTGATCGAAGCCTCTCTGAGATTATTATCCAAATAATCAATCCAAAAAAAGCCCTTGACGGAATGTCGGCAAGCGGGGTGCGGGGGCTTCGCTACGCCTCGGTTTTGCCTGATTCTGAAGTTGTGCTAAATGAACTGAACCCAAAAGCAGTTAAATTGATTGAAAAAAACCTTGCAGAAAACAAGGCTATACTAAACCCCCAAAATATCCGAATAGAGAACAAAAATCTCTACACAATTTTGGGCGAGGAGATGTTTGACTTTATTGACATTGACCCTTTCGGCTCGCCGATTTACTTTTTGGACTCTGCCGCGCGCTCCATAAGAAACAAGGGGGTCGTTGCCTTCACCGCAACCGACACAGCCGCGCTTTTTGGCACCTCCCCAAACGCGGGGCTTAGAAAATACGGAATAAAAAGCCTTCGCTGCGACTTCTCAAAGGAGCTTGGCCTTAGAATTCTGATAACCGCCGCGATAAGGAAGTTTGCCGAATACGAAATTGAAATGGTTCCTGTTTTTTCCTACTGCCGCAGGCATTACTTCCGGGTTTTCGGGCAGGTTCGCCGCGGAGCAAAACGGGCAGACCGGCTTTTGGAAAGTTTTGAATATATAAGCTACTGCCAAAAGTGCGGATGGCGGGACTACGGAATTTTTGGGAAGTGCAAAAACTGCAAGAGTCAAATAAACCTGATTGGTCCAATTTTCACAGGCGACTTCGCGTCAATTGGAATGTGCGGCGAGATGCTGAAATATTGGTGGCCAACGGCAAAAGAAGACGACGAAAAAGGAAAATTCGTCCCGGACTACACAAGATTCATCCAGATGGTTTCAAGGGAACAAGGCTACCCTCCATACTACGACATCCACCACATATGCAAGCTCAACAAGTGCGAAATCAAGAAGACAGAAGTTTTGCTAAAAGAACTTGAAGGCGTAAGGACGCATTTCCTCGGAACAGGAATAAAGACAAAAAAGGGATTTAAGGAAGCGCTTAAATCCTTAAAATAAGTTAGAGCAACTTAAGCGTCGATCTCTTTTTGTTTCCTTCTCCTAAGGATATTATTGACCTTGCTTTTTGCAATGGAAAGTTTTGACCCTTTATTTTTCATTTCTGCGGATTTTTGTATTTGGGATTCATACATTAAAAGAACTTTCTCAATCGTCTTGTCGGCTGAATGTTTTGACACCTCTTTTAGGCAAAGTTTTGAGAGCTTTTTTCGGTTGGCATACGCCAAATCTATTTTTCGGCTCAAGTCATCAATATTTCCGCTTTCATAAAGGTAGCCGGTCCTTGCATTTTTTATAGTTTCCTCAAGGGCCATTTCGCTCGCCCCGACAACCGGAGTCCCGCAAGCCATAGCTTCCAGTGCAACAAGCCCCTGGGTTTCGGCAATGGAAGGAAAAACAAATACATCAAGCGCAGAATAAAAAGCCCTCTGGTCTTCCTTGCTCAAAAAACCGAAAAAAGATATATTCTTTTTTCTCTTTGCAAGCCTTCGGTAATGGGCCTCAGCGGGCCCGTTCCCAATAATCACAATTTTTCCCTCAAACTTTCCGGAAACATTTATCAAATCCTCAAGCCTTTTTTCATGGCACAGCCTTCCGCAGTACCCTATAAGCTTTTCATCGCCAATGCAGTATTTTTCCCTGAATAAATCCCTATCGACCGGCCGAAAAAAGTCCAGATCCACCCCGTTAGAGAGGACAACCGGATTTTTTATGCCTTTCTGTATGAGCCGTTTTTTTATGACTTTGGAGGGGCAGGTTACAATATCAAATGAATTAAGGAGCTTTCTTTCCCAAAGGTTATATAACTTGGTAAGCCCTTTTTTGAGGGGCTTTCTTTTTGTAAGGTATCCCACATATTCGTCACCGGGTGTGTGGAATGTATGAAGCTTTGGGACTCCAAGCAATTTTGAAACATAAGCCCCCATTATCGCCTGCGAAAAAAGCCCATGGATATGGACAACATCAAGGCCCCTTGCATTTCTAAGGACCCATGAAGGGATTGCAATTTTGTATCCCTCGTAATACCTAAATCCGACAGACCTTAAGGGAAACTCGTTTTTTTGCGGAACATATTCACCTGACGGGTAAAATAAAATGACCTCATGTCCCGCCTCTTCAAGCTTTCTTTTCCACAGATTGATTGTGTAGGTTACCCCGTTTATCTGCGGGAAATATGTGTCTGTAAAGATTCCAATTCTCATATTTTTAGGCTTTGGCCCATAATAAACCTAAAAAAGGCTATTCTAATAGATCATGCAAGGGGGTTTATTTAAATGATAATCGATTTATGGAAATCTCGGTAATAATCCCGACGCTAAATGAGGAGAAATATATTGAGGACTGCCTAAAGGCTATTTCTACTCAGGATTTTCCAAGGGAGAAATATGAGGTGATAGTATCTGACGGGGCGAGCACAGACAAAACCGCAAAGATTGCAAAAAAATATGCTGATAAGGTGGTTGTTTCAAAAAAAAGAGGGATTTGGTGGGGAAGGAATTATGGGGCGAAGTTTGCAAAAGGGAAATACCTTGTATTCATCGATGCGGACACTATTATTGACAGGGATTACCTTAAAACAGTCCACCCATACCTTGAGAGGGGATATATTGGGGTTTCAACATATTTCAATTTTTCGGGCAAAACTAAAACAATCCGGATCGCAAACCAAGTCAGCAATATTTACTGGATACTCAGCGACGCCATCCGGAGAAAAGGGCTATTTGGATTCAATCTCTGCACCCCTCAAAAAATATTTGCCCGGGTTGGAGGCTTCAAGGATACCGACCTAGAAGATGTGAGGATGTATAGAGAGCTGTCAAAAGTCGGCAAGACGATAAGGTTACGGGAAAGGAAAGTAGTAACTTCATCTCGCAGACTGGAGAAATTCGGCTCTTGGGGAGCTTTAAGGTACTACATAGAACTATTTTACTTGGAGATAATACGATCAAAAGGTAAGAGTAAGGCAAGATTTCTCAAGTATGGGAGATATATAAAAACATAAAGTTCTGGAAAAACAAAAGGTATTTGGCTAGTCGGGAATAGTTAGGATACTCTCAGTCAGGACTACATTAGACGATGTGTTTATTTTCGGAGCAAGTTACCTCAAAATATCTACAAACAAATTAGGTAATTCTTCATTTCTGGGGTTGAACCAAACCCCCTTTTGAAGAGCATATACTTTATAATTTCCCTGTTTACCTCGTGATATAATGAAGGGTGTATATAGGAGTACAAAACCAATTTTCAGATATTGGTAAGAATGCGGTTTGGGTTTCTTCTGGGCTTTCTAACAAAAACTTCATAAATATTTGTGAAACTAATTACACCAATTATGTCCTATAATTATACCTGCAGAATATTTCCTCACAAAGCTCCAAAACTCTTCAATACCGTTTAGGCAGTTATGGACATTCTCAAAACATCTTGCCTGCTCTATCCTGCTTTGCTTGCCATATAACCCCAAATCCTTGTAGGATTTGAAATAATCGGAGTAGTAGGCGGGCTAGTCTATACCCTCTAATATATAAATTAAAAAAATCTTGGCGGAAACATCTTCAACCAGGATTATAAAAATATTCTCTTGCATTCTAAAATGCCAAATACGGGCTGTTTGTTAGAGGTATCTTTTCCTCAACTTCCCTTTCTTCTGTCGCCAAAGTGAGATTCATCGGCATCTATGTAGCCACCGAATTTGGTGAAGTTTCTGTTTCAGTAAGCAGACAGTAACTTACTAAAAACAATCTACTTTCCTGACACGGCATTGCAACCTAGGTCTAACTCCTTAGCGCACTTGTACGCGCTAACCTCAAAATAAGCGAATTACAATAAAGAGAATATGTTAAGAGAAGGGCTTGCTACCCCTAATCTGAAGCAATTACCATATATTATTATCTACCCTGTTCAGTTATGGAGTTCTCAGTTATAATCCCTGCACTAAATGAAGAAAAATGCATTGAAAACTGCATCAACTCTGTCTTAAATCAAACCTACCCAAGAGACAGGTACGAGATTATTGTGTCTGACGGGGCGAGTAAAGACAAGACCGCAAAGATTGCAAAAAAATATGCTGATAAGGTGGTTGTTTCAAAAAAAAGAGGGATATGGTGGGGGAGGAATTATGGAGCGAAATTTGCAAAGGGGAAATACTTGGTATTCATCGATGCAGATACCATTATTGACAGGGATTACCTTAAAACAGTCCACCCATATCTTGAGAGGGGATATGTTGGGGTTTCAACAGGGTTTAGGTTCTCGGAACGAAACTTAAGAATAAGATTAATTGAGGGCTACCTTACCTTATTCTGGAAGATCGCCTCTGCAACAGGGTTCAAACAATTACTAGGTTTTAGCTTATGTATTCCAAAAAAGACATTCAAGGAAGTTGGGGGATTTAAGGATTTTTACATGGAAGACGCGATGATTAACAGAGACCTTAAAAAATTTGGAAAAATCAAATACATCTCTGAAAAGAAGGTAACCACCTCTCCAAGAAAATATGAAAAGCAAGGGTTCATCCTTGCGAGCCTGAGATATAATAAATGTGAAATAGTGGATATATTAAGGTCTAGGAGCAAGCTACTACACAAAAAACTATCATCAGAGAAATATCTGGAAATCCGATGATCGACTTAAATAACCTGTTTTAAATTATAACTTTAAGTTATGAATATCGCACCTTACCTACGACTTATTCGGATGCCTCATTGGTGGGTTTACTTTGGGGTTGGAATTTATGGTCTGATACTTGCAGAAGGGCTTTTACAGCCCGCCATAGCCATACTTTTCCTTCTTACAACCCTTGCTTTTTATCTCGCATTCAGTTTCTCAATAAACGAGTGTTTTGATGTAGCCGAAGACAAACTAAACCCAAAAAAGAAAAACCCTATTGCAAGAGGAAAAATCAGTTTCAAGAAAGCATACATCTATTCAATCCTTTTGGCATTATCGGGGATGATTATTTCTTCATATTTCGGGTCCACAACCCTAATTTATGTCACTGCAATGGCGGCAATAGCCTATTTCTATTCCGCAACCCCTTTAAGGTTAAAATCAAGGTTCCTGCTCGACATCTTTTCCCACGGACTTTTCTTTGGAGCGATGATATTTCTTCTCCCATTCGTCGCCTTTGGAAGCCCAATCGGGCATATAAACCTTATAATTGCGGCAACAATATTTCATCTCTCCCTTATATGGGAGATACGGAACCATCTAAGCGACTACGAATCCGACAAAAAAGCAGACCTGAAAACTACAGTCTGCGTCCTTGGAAAAGGGAAATCTGAAAAGCTTTTTTGGTGGCTGGTCGCTTTATATCCCGTCTCCTTATTATTATTTCTCACCGAAATACAGGGGATTCTAATTGCTATTTATTTAATCGCTACAATTGCATACTATTTCCGGATTTTCCTCAAAAAAGAGGTAAACACAGAAATATATGCGGGAGTGATTTACTGTGCGTACTTATTGAGCATTATTATCTGAACGGTGTAAGGATTTGGTCTCCAAAGACACCAACAAATATAAGGATTAAAAAATTTAAAATATGCCTAATTTTCAAAATAGGTTTCACTTTATATATAGTGCCCCCTCCTACTTTAAAGCTCCGAATGCTATTGCAATACATAACCAAAAATCCGCCCTAGAGGGGGGGTATTTAGACAAAATAATTTATCTGTCCGTATATTATGAACATTTTCTCAAAATACCTCAAAGTCATCCGATTCGAGAACTGGATGAGTCACCTATTCCTCAAGGCCATCCTGGGCGCAGTAATTGCCGGCGGAACTCTCCCTGAAATATTTTTGGTAGGTATAATCTACTTCTGCGTCCTTGGGTATGGCTTTCTCATAAACGACTATTACGATGTTGAAATTGACCGCCGCCATCTAGGAAAAATGAAAAAAAAGCAGAATACCATTGCTTCTGGAATTATCTCAAAAAGAAAAGCCAAGGCAATTCTTGCCTTTCTCGCCGCAACCCCGCTTTTATTAAGCTATTATATGAGCCAAATCGGATCTATTATAGTTCTTGTTGGAATAATAAGCTTTAGCGCATATTCGGCAAGAGGAATCCGGCTCAAGGAAAGGTTTGGCTTAGATATATTTTCGCACGGAATAATGTTCTCTTCATACTTTCTTGGCGGTGTGCTTCTTATAACCTCAGAGATATCATTTGGTATTGCCCTTTTGGCCGCAATTATGTTTCTATGGAGCCAGGTTTCACTAATTGTCCACCAACTTAAAGATTATGAAGAGGACAAAAAATCCTCAAAGCACACAATTATAAAAATAGGCCTCAAAAAAGGCTGGGTCCTATTCATGTCCCACCTTCTTCTTATGGCCTTGGTAACCGAAGCGGGAATATTTTTTGGGCTAAACCCTCTTTTGCGGCTTCTCAGCTTATTCTATATAGCTTATGTTATCAGATACCATAATTATTCTGATTTTGGAAATAGCGTTTCGAGAGCTAAAACCGCAGACAAAATATATTGGGAAACCGCTACAGTAAGCATCCTCGGGACAGCTCTCCTTATATCTCTTTAAACGCCTGATTACTTAAATCATTTAGATAAAAATAACATTTATTATGCAAGAGCGCCAAGTTGCAAGGAAGGCCGACATAAAAACCCTGCATATGGGGGATTATATAGTCCAGGAAGGCTTTAACCCCAACTATATTGAGGTGAATGGAGAGAAATACTCAAGGGTTGTCGTCCTTGCCGTAGTAATCGACAAATTTGTCTCTGAAGACGGAAATTATGCCGCCCTGACCCTTGACGACGGGACAGACACGATAAGGCTAAAGGCCTTTCAGGACCTAAGGATTTTAGATAAGGCGGAAAAAGGCGATGTAGTGGATGTTGTAGGGAAAATAAGGGAATACAATGAAGAAAGATATATTCAGCCCGAAACCATTGCAAAAATAGAAAACCCCAATTATGAAGTTTTAAGGAAGCTTGAGCTCTCTAAACTAAGCATTGCAAAAAAAGCCTCTTCAGGCTCAGTGAGTCTGCCTTCAGAGGCCCAAACACCCGAATATTCTAAAAGCCCTCCAGTTTCAGAGCCAAAAGAAGTTTTGGGATTAGAGGAAAATGAAGAGCCTCCAGAAGCCCAATTGCCTGAAGAGGCCGATGAAATTCAAGAGCCTGCAAAAAAAGAAGCTCTACCCAATCCGGAACAGGATATTATGATATCCCGCGCCTCAGATCTTGAAAAATCCCCGGCTACTGAATTTGTCGCCTCAGAGACGCAAAAACAGGGGAACTCTACCGAAAAAGAGCCCTCCCCCGAGAAAAAAGCTCAGGCCACCCAAAAAAAGCTGGTTTAGGGTAAGCAAGGGAATTTCAAAAAAACATCTAATTTAATGAAGACCGCCTTAAGCATCATCTTTGGAATCCTGCTAATAGCAATTATAATTTACGCCATAGGTGCAGAAGAAGTCCTAACGGTTATATCTCAGGCAGATATTGCCTGCCTTCTGCCCGCCCTTCTTGCAACCCCCCTAATCTGGGCGCTACAAAGCATAAGGCTAAAAATGATTTTAGACCTGCAAAAATATCAGGTTTCCCTAAAGGACACCGCAAAAATCCATATTGCAAGCGTAATTGTAAGCGCGCTTACCCCTTTTATAAAAGTCAGCGGAACCCCCCTCAAAATATTTGCCCTCACCCGAAGAAACATTCCCGCATCAAGGGCATTTGCGTCAGTTACCGCCGAAGCCCTTCTTGATGCCTTCCTTTTTATCGCAGTATTCACTCTCCTTTTGGCAGGAATTTATTTTGAAGGCCCTCTTCCAAGCCAGCTACTATATATTGGCGCTTCAATCAGCCTTGCCCTACTCATAGCAGCCCTTTCTCTACCAAAGATTTTTTCAAGAAAAAATCTGGAAAATCTCCTCAAATTTATCGCAAAAAGATATCCTAATCTTCGCCCGGAACAGGACTCAAAAAATTTCCGCCTGACAGTATCCCGTGTAATAAAAGACCGAAAAATTATAGCCGCGTCTGCGGCGGTCTCAACCGCAACCTGCATCATTGACCTTGCAAGAATATGGCTTATACTCTCAGCCTTAGGCATATCCGCAGGCCTGACTCTTGTAATTGCGGCATGGATAGCAATAATGGCCTTAGCATCAGTGCCGGGGCTTCCCGGCGGGCTTGGGATAGTTGAAGGGGGAACCGCCTCTTTTATGGCTTTTTTAGGAGTCCCTCCTGCGGCCGCCCTTTCTTTTGCAATAATCGACCGGCTGGTAAGCATTTGGCTTCCGATGCTGCTTGGGATTCCGATTACCGCAAATCTTGACCTTAAGAACAAAGTATAGGCATTCTGCAAAAGCTTATTTCAATATTTTCTCAATTTCTTATGAAGACTTTGGCCGGGATTTTGGCAGGGCTGGTTTTGCTTCTGGCAGTATTCCATTTAATAGGGTTTTCCTCTGTTGCTTTAGCCTTGTCTGAGGCAAGCCCAATCGGCCTGTTATCTGCGCTTGGGATAAGCCTTTCAATCATTCTCCTCCACTCCTACCGCCTAAAGCTGATATTAAGGGCGCAAAAATATAAGCCTGCCTTTTGGAATGTGGCAAAAATACATGCGGCAAGCAACACGGTAAATATGCTTACACCTGTAGTAAAGGTTGGGGGAATTCCATTAAAGGTGCATTACCTTTCAAGAAGCAACATCCCCCCGGCGCTTTCCTGCGCATCTGTTGTCGGGGAAATTGCGATAGAGACTTTCTCTTTTTATTTTACCTTTGCATTTCTCCTAATCGCCCTCCTGGTCTCAAACCAACTTCCGGATATTTATATTTATCTCGGGTTTTTGGCAGTTCTCGCCGTAATTATCGGAGCCTTTACATCCGCAAGAGTGCTTTTTTCCCAAAAAAGGCTTGAGAGGTTTACAAGAAATTTCCTTATGAAATTCGCAACAGTTGACGCAAAGTCAGCCTCAAAAATCTTCAACTGCAGCGTAAGGTCCTTTTTAAAAGATAGGGAATTGTGCGCAAAGGTTATTACTATTTCCTTTTTTTGTAGGCTGCTTGAATTTGCGAGAATATATCTTGTGTTTATGGCTCTCGGCTTTCAGGCGGGGCTTGCAATAGTTCTGACCGTCTGGGTGGTTGAGAGCTTTCTTTCGGGAATTCCCTGGCTTCCCGGCGGGATGGGGCTTGTAGAGGGGGGGGCAATTTCACTTCTGGTCCTGCTCAATCTCCCTTTAGCGGTCGCATCAGCCTTTATATTGCTTGACCGGATTATAGGGCTTTGGGTCCCAATCATTATCGGCGCATTTGCCGCCGCAAGCCTCAGAAAAAAAGGGGTAAATCTTCGCATGGAAGACGAAATGAGATAGTATAAGAGGGTTAAAAATGCGACAAAGCGGATTCTAAAAAATATTGCAAAACACTTCAGGGAATTGCCCCCTAAAATACCAAAAACATTGTAAATGCAATCCCTGCCGCAACAATCCAAACAAGCTTATTATACCTTAAAACCTTTGAGCCGTCAAGAGGGGGAACCGGAATAAGGTTGAATAGCGCCAGCCAGATATTTATCCTTGCGGCCATTAAAAGAGTATTGCTTGTCCCCCCAAAAGCAAAATAGGCTATAAACAAAACGGCGCCCAAGACAAGGTTTACAGCTATCCCCGCAATTGAAATCCTAAGCATTATAGAATCCAGCCTCTCGCGAGTTCCCGTAAATATACCCCTCTGCCTTATGACAACCGCTCCGGGAGCCGCAAAAAGAAACCCGAAAAGAGACGAGGCAACCGCAATCAGAATTCCCGTGGGCCACATTTCATAATTTGCCTTAAACCCGTATTTTCTTGCGGCCTGCCGATGGCCAAATTCATGGGACAGAAAAGAAACCGCAACAATGAAAAGATACATCAGCATTAGGCTGACGGCAGGGATTCCGACCCCTTCAAACAGAAACATAAATGCCGCACTCAGGGCAATCCACGACAACAAAATATCATTAATTTCCTGCCTCTCCATAACTAAAATTATAATCATTGGTTAAATATGGATATTGGCGCGATAAGCTTCATTGCCTTTATTGTTGCGATGGGGCTTTTGGTTTACTGGAAGCGCGACAAGGTCGAAATCCACGGGCCTGTTGTGATGGCGCGCACAAAAAAATTCAAAAAAGACATTGAATCCTTTGCCCTGAAATATCGCGGGTTCTGGAAGATATATTTTAGTATTGGGGTTATTGTAGCTATTCTTGCAGGGCTTTTGGGGACAGGCTATATGGTTTTCGAAACATATAATATTGTTTCAGGTAGCTCGGTCCCGACTTTAGGCTTGGTAATCCCCTATCCAAGCTCTGAGGTTTCAATAAGGCCGGGACTTGTAACCCTTCCCCCATGGATTTGGCTAATCGCCATTATTATTCTCCTTATCCCACACGAGCTTTCCCACGGGCTTGCCCTTGCAATGAACAAACTAAAGATAAAATCCCTCGGCCTCATATCCTTCTTCATTATCCCCGGCGCATTTGTCGAGCCTGATGAAAAACAGCTCAAAAAAGCCAAACTTTGGAATAAGCTTCAGGTTTATTGCGCAGGAAGCTTCTCAAACATAGTTACCGCAATCCTGCTGATATTTGTGTTCCACGGCTTTATTGCCAGCTTCTATTCCCCTGCAGGAGCATACTATTTTATAGAAACCCGGGGGTTTGAATTGGAAAAATCGGATATTCTTGAGCTGAATAATCTCTCCTCCGAGTGGATTGAGGTTGTCTCTAAAAACGGGACATTTCTGACAAACGAGGCAACCCTAAACGCTACCCTGAATAAGACCTACATTTTGGCCACAAAAGACCTTCCCTCGCTTAGAGGGGGAATGCCCAGAGGCGGCGCAATTCTCAGCATTGACGGGGTAAAAACTATTGGCCCAAAGGAAATAGATTCTGAGCTATCGAAGAGGCTTCCCGGAGAAACAATCCTTGTAGAGACAAGTTCAGGGGCCTATAATATAACTCTTGCGGACAGGAACGGAACAGGATATATCGGGATAAATATTGATAAAGGCAGCTGGATTTTTGGCGCGCTAAACCCGACAAATCGGCAATATTATGAGGTTAAAGAAGGCCGAAGTGAGCAGACAGCAAAATCCTTAGGCCTGCTCTTGTCCCTCACAATTGCAATATGCCTCGGCGTTGCAATATTTAACATGTTTCCGATGAAGCCCCTTGACGGGGGGCATGTCATTGATGCGATTTTTGGGCAGAAAGCGGCAAAATACAGCAGTATCGCAATATTTATCATGGTTCTTTTAAGCTTGGGGGCCGCTTTGCTTATAAATTTTGGAATTATGATTTTTTAGCTTACCAGTCATTCTTTTGCTCAATTGACTGATTTGGCAATATTAGCTCCGGATTAACCTGTGTATATCTTATAACCAAAATCAGCCCAAAACTAATCTCCGGATTAATCTACCTCATCAAAAGCTCGGCCTTCTCATGCTTGTATTTCCAGCCTTCGGGAAGGGCCCCTTTTCGGACATAATATTTTCCAAGGCGCCTGACTTTGGACTCGGTAAGCTGGAGCGCCCTTTTGTTGTGGTAGTCCATCTTATTATCCAAAAGGTGCTTTCTTAATTTTACCGCCTTTTTCATAAGGTTCATAATATCTTCGGGGTATTCGTCTTTTTGTCCCTCTGTCTCAAGGATACTTTTGAGCCTTTTGCCTGTTGTAAGCTTGATTGATGCAACTCCATACGCATCCCTCAAAATCTGGCCTATTTCCGCCATTTTTTTGCCGCTCTCCCTTAATTCAACAGCCTTTTTAGCCACATCTTTTTCTCCAAGGGTTTGCCAGTCAGGGGCCTTATTTCTGTATATTTTTTTAGAGCCGCTTTGCCCCTTCTTTCTTGCATACATTCGAGCCATAAAATAGATGAGCAAAAATATAAGTTATTGGTTTATTTGGTTTGATTTATAGCAATAAAGGTTATTTAACCCCAATCCGCCAAATAATTAGGCCCAAACCGGGCAAGCTGTCAGAAATTGCCTAAAAAATGCCTAAAAAAGCTTAACATCCCATATTATGGGGCGAATATATTCAACTGAGGCCAAAAACCATTCGGATAAGGAAATTACCCTAAACGGATGGGTAGATACTATAAGAGCCCTTGGAAAAATCAGCTTCGTCATCATAAGGGACCGATGCGGCAAAATCCAGGCGGTAGCAAAGGCCGACTCACCTGTATTTGAGAAGATAAAGGGCCTTTCCCGGGAAGATGTGATTGAGGCCAAAGGGACAGTAAAGCTCAACGAAAATGCGGCGGGCGGCGCGGAAGTCCTTCTCTCCTCAATAGATATCCTAAACAAGTCCGAGCCCATACCCATTGAATTCTCGGGCAAAATAGAGACCAGCCTGTCAAAAAGGCTTGATTACCGCTACATTGACCTAAGAAACCCCCAAAACAGGCTTATTTTTGAAATTAAGTCGAAAATCACAGGGCTTTTTTGCGAATTCCTCCACAAGCAGGGCTTCATTGAGATGCACACACCAAAAATCGTCTCTTTAGGGGCAGAGGGGGGAAGCGAGCAGTTCCCTATCCTCTACTATGACAAGGAGGGCTACCTTGCCCAAAGCCCGCAACTCTACAAGCAGTTAATGCAGGGGGCGGGATTTGAAAAAGTCTTTGAAATCGGTCCGGTTTATCGCGCTGAAAAAAGCCACACCGTCCGCCATATTTCCGAGTATTGGGGCCTTGACTGCGAAATCTCATTTATCAAAAGCTATGAAGAAGTCATGGACCTTCTTGAAGCCGTAATCAGGTTTGCCCTCGACCGCCTGAAAGCCGAAAATATGGAGGATATCAAGTCTTTCGGAGTTGATTTCCCAAAATACAGCACGCCTTTCCCAAGGCTCACCCTTGAAGAAGCATTCAGCCTTATAGGCCGCCCTGCAAGCGACCCGACTCCTGAGGAAGAAAAATTGATAAGCCAGAAAATCCTTGAAAAATACGGCTCAGACTTCGCCTTCATCACACAGTACCCCGTCGAAGCAAGGCCTTTTTACACGCATAAAAACCCCAAAAACCCTCAGTTGACAGATTCCTTTGATGTTTTTTTCAGGGGGATTGAAATCACAACCGGCGGGCAAAGGGAACACAGGTCAGAATTTCTCGAACTCCAGGCCAAAGAAAAAAACATTTCCATAAGCTCACTTTCCTCATATATGGAAGCCTTTAAGTACGGCATGCCGCCTCACGGGGGTTTCGGGCTTGGAATAGAGCGGTTTGTAATGCAGCTTTTGGGAATTGAAAACATCAGGGAAGCCGTCCTTTTCCCAAGGGACACCGAACGGCTGACACCTTAGGAGCAAATCCGCTAAAAAGTATTAATAGTAAAAATATTAAATATAGTATAGGTTATGCCTAAAAAAACTCAAAATGATAAAAAAATTGTTGGAAAGAATCCGGCCGAAAAAGAAAAAAACCCTGAGAGAGAGAATAAAGGCAAAATTGCGAAACCTAAGGCGCAAAAAGTAGCCGCCCCAAAACCCGCCGCAAAGGCAAAAAAGCCCCTTTCACCTAAGCAGAAAGAGGCTGTTAAGAAAAAGATTTTTGAAAAAGCCGAAACCTTCAAAAAAGAAATCCTAAAGCGCTACAAGGACCTTATAAAAACGGTATTTGTATTCGGCTCTTACTTAAGGAACGACTTTACCGCAGAAAGCGATCTCGATGTGCTTATCCTTTTAGATGACACAAAAATGCTTATTACCCCGGAATTCAAAAACAAGATAACCCAGGATGCCTACCAGATCGCAAAAAACACAGATCCTCTTTTGCATGTCCAGCCTGCATGGACAGTAACAGAATTCTGGGACATGGTCAGGCTATCCCATCCCCTTTTGCACACTGTCCTTAGGGACGGCTGGGCGCTCTACGACGAGGGTTTCTTCATACCTATGAAAAAGCTTCTTGAAAGGGGAAAAATCCCCGCAAGCCTTGAGGCAATTGAGCTTTTGATGGCCTCGGCCCCCCAAAAAATTGAAAGGGCGCGAAGCGTAAAGCTCTACCAGATATCCGAGGACTGCTACGGGGCAATGCTTAACTCAAGCCAGGCTGTCCTGATGTACTTAGGCAAGCCCGTTCCGGACCCTAAAAACACCCCGCAGGCAGTAAAAGATTACCTTGTTGACACAAAGCTCTTGCCCCTAAAATACTTCAAAATGCTTCAGGATGTGATAAAGCTCAGAAAAGACATTGAGCATAAGCATGTTAAAGATATTCGCGGAGCGGAAGTTGACCTGTGGATGAAAAAAGCGGAAGACTACTCAAACAAAATGCGCTCAATCTATCAGGGGCTGCAAAACCAAAAGAAAATGGCAATAATTGACAGGAATTACGAAATTCTGTTAAAGTCCACCATATACACACTCAAGAAAATGGAAAAGTTGCCCCCAGACCCGAAAAACCTCCCTATGGCAATAAAGAATCACCTTATTAACAAAAATTACCTGCCAAAAAGCTACCTTGAAACTTTCAATAAAGTTGTCGGGATGAAAAAAGCCGCTGAGGAAGACCTCTCAAAAATCACGGAAAGGGATGTTGAGCTTACCCGAAGCTATGTAAAGAAATTTGTTGACATCCTCGACCAGATGGCAAAAATGGAGGGAGCTTCAGCCGCCCAAGCGCCCCCTATCCCTATTCCAAAAAAACCTGCAAGCCGCAAGGCAAAGAAATGAAATAATCCCTGTTTTCCAATTTTACAGAAATAATGAGCGAGGTTTATGGACCCACTGGGAGTTGATTCCAGAACCCTTTCCGTTTTGGGGTTCAGACCTTTTTGGCCAATTTACCGGAAAAGGGTTGACCCAGAGTCTCCGCCATTTTCGAAGAATCTTTTTCTTTTGGGGTGAAGGCCTTTTCTTCAAAAGAAAAGGGATTCATGCGAAGGCGGCGTGTTGCCATTGCACCATGGGCCCATATATTATTAATGAAAATAACTACTTGAGCCTAAATTTTGGACCTGAAGAACACCCACTCTCAATCAATCAAAGCGGAGTGGAATTAACTTTTAAAAACAACCTTTTAAATTATGGACGAATTATCAAGCCTCGAAAAAGAAATTGAAAATACACAGGTAATCCTGCTTGCCGGCGGACGTGCAAAAAGGATGGGCACAATAGACAAGCCAAAGGCCCTTTTGGAAATCAACGGAAGCACTCTTCTGGACGAAACCCTAAAATATCTCACAAGCTGCGGATTCAAAGACTTTCGGTTTTTAATAGGCTACAAGGCTGAAGAAATAAAAAGCCATGTCGGTGACGGCTCAAAGTACGGAATAAAGGCAACCTATTCTGTTGAGCCCGAAACAATTAAGGGGAGGGCAAAGGCTATGAAATATGCTCTTGAAAACGGAAAAATAGACAAGACTAGGCGGGCATTAATATGCTTCCCCGACGACCTCTTCCTTGACCGAAGGCTTCCTATAAGGCTTTTGCTGCAGCACCTTCAGGGCGCGGAAGAGAAAGGAACCCTTGTAACTTTCTTATTAACTTCCGGCACAAATTACCCTTACGGAGTTGCCGAGCTAAACTCAGACATGCAAATAACAAAGTTTATTGAAAAGCCGTTTATCCCGCAATACACAAGCACCGGCCAGTATATTATGGAGCCGGAAGTTTTTGGCAGAATTGAAAAAGAAATACAGCTTGAATCCAAAGAAAGCCCCGAGCTTGAGCACAATATTCTGCCAAGCCTCGCCTCTGAAGGAAGGATTCAGGGAATGGTTGTCCCCTCTTCAGTCTGGCACTCGGTCAATACCATGAAAGAAAAGGAGTCGGCAGAAAAAATGCTTGCAAAAAGAAAAGGGCTTTAATAAAGAGCTTTAATTAAATTCCAATCTTTTTATGAAAGCGGCCCGCCTCTCCTCAAACTCAAAACATTTAGACGAGCTTTTGGGCGGCGGGATTGAAAATGGCGTGGTTACAAATTTCTACGGCCCGGCAGGTTCGGGAAAGACAAACCTGTGCCTGCTTTTTGCGCTTTCGGCCCTAAAAAGCGGAAAAGTTGCCTATGTTGACACAGAAAACGGATTTTCCACCGAAAGGTTTTTTCAGATGGGCGGAAGCGAAGAAGACCTCAAAAATATAATCTATGAAAACCCGGGAAATTTTTCCGAGCAGGAAAAGTCCATCCAAAAGCTCAAAAAAATGGATGTTCGCCTGATTGTTGTCGATTCTTTTGTGTCCCTTTACCGGCTTGCCCTCTCCGATGAGAATGCAACAGAAGTCAACAAAAACCTTGCAAACCAGCTTGCCCTACTCTCTCAGCTCGCAAAGGAAAAAGATGCGCCCGCAATTATAACCAATCAAGTCTACAGCGTCAACTCAAACGAAATTGAGCTTTCGGGGCGGGATGTTGTAAAATACTGGAGCAAGTGCCTTGTTGAGCTTAAAAAAGTGGATGAGAACCGCAGGGTGGCAATATTGAGGCGGCACCGAAGCCTGCCTGAGGGCAAAAAGCTGGAGTTTGAATTAACCGCGACAGGAATTGAAAAAGCGAAGTTCAAGATATTCTAAAAATTCAGTAAAGATGCAGATTCCCTCCCCCCAACAGTATTTAGGTGTTCGCTGATTAAAATATAATAGTATCTGACTTCGCCCCTAACCCCTGCATATTCAAGATATATCTCCTTGTATTCTGGATTAAGCAACATTTCATCCAGCAGCCTCTCAACAGATAACAAGCGTTTCCTTGCTTCTATAGGGTCTTCTCTCCAACCGCCCCTTACCCTGTCCATAAGGATACCTATCCTTTCGGGGGGTGGAAGTGGCTTATATCCTAAATCGTAACTCATAAGCAATATACATTTAATTTAATGAAAATTGGCCATAATTCCTATATTCTACTCAAAAGACTTTACTTCATCAAATCCGCGACGAACCATCTCCAGATTCTTTTCTACAATCGGGCCGCCATACTTCTTGGAAAAAAGCCCCTCTGTAATCTTTAGCAGAGTATCTATCCTCACAGCCTTGCTTACCCGGGCAAACGAACCGACCATTACAGTATTTGGAACCGCCTTTTGGAGAATATCATAGGAAATTGAGGTTGCATCAACCGAAAAATTTTTCCTGAAATGGCTTTTAGGCTCTTTTGAGTTAACTATCCCTATAGCGTCTTTCATTGTTATAAGGCTTAGCAGAGTGCTGTCGAGAACAACCACATAATCAGGGTTCAGAATTGGCTCGTGCGTCCTTATTTCCTTGTTTGAAATCCTTACAAAAGCCCTCGTAGGGGCGCCCCTTCTCTCAGGGCCATATTCCGGAAAGGCCTGGGCAAATTTTCCTTCCATCAGCGCAGCCTGAGCAACCAATTCTCCGGCAGTCTTGGCTCCCTGCCCTCCCCGGCCATATATCACCACCTCTACAATTCCACTATCTTTTTTATCAGGCATGATTACCTATTTGTCGGGGAAACCTCGCCTCCCCTCCACTTCAATATAAAGCACCTCTTCCCCCTCGGAGAACTCCCTGTCTCCCGGAACGGAAAGGTCAAACATCTCATAAGACTCCAAATCCATAAGCTGGACAATATCTCCCTGAACGCTTACGACCTGAGCCTTTTTTTTCAAAATCATTGGTATATGAATGCTTCCTGTAACCGGCTTTACAATACTCCTCTTTTTCCGGTCAAAAAGCCCGATAACTTCAATTCTTGCCTTGGCTTCGCCATGCTTTCCCGGCTTTGATTTAACTAAATCGAGGATTTTGCATGCCTCTCCGTCAATCATAACATAGCTCCCAACCCTTAAATCTCTCATCTCAGCCATATCTAGATTAGTTTTTTAAGAATTAATAGGTATTTGGGGGGTAATTTAATACTTGAGGCGATAGCAAGCTGCAATTGTGTGGGCTTAAATTAAAGCAGCATATACAATCTAATCCGCATCCAGCCTCCAATTAGGCCTAATATCCTCAGGGTAATTCCCAACCCCTCTTTTTAATCCCAAAAGGGCGCAGGCCGCAATCATTGCGCCGTTATCCCGGTTATATTCCCCGGGAGCCGCATATAACTTAGCTCCCCTCTCACGGCACATAATTTCAAGCATTTCCTGCAGCCTTTTGTTTTGCGCAACCCCTCCGACTAAAAGAAGCTCTTTTTTCCCAACCGCGGCCATCGCCCTTTCCGCAGCCTCAGCAAGCATAGCAAAGCTGACTTCCTGAAATGAGTAACTTATATCCGCCTGGGCCTTTTTAGGGGATTTTTCAGCCATATTCTTGAACTTCCTTGTTGCATCTGCCACAAGCCCCGAAAAGTTCATATCCATGCCCTTAACATAGTATGGCAGGGGAACATACTCCCCGCCTCTCGCCAATCCCTCCACCTTTGGCCCGGCAGGAAATCTCAGCCCCATTGACCGGCCAAGCTTATCTATCGCATTCCCGATACCTATATCCTGCGTTTCCCCCAAAATCCGATAATTGCCCCCGATATCCAAGAAAACAACCTGTGTATTGCCCCCTGAAACATAAAGGACAACCGGGTCGGCTATCGGGAGAAGAAATTTTCCAATCTCAATATGCGCCCGGCAGTGGTTTACACCTATAAGGGGCTTTTTGAGGCTTTCTGCAAGGTTTTTGGCAATTTTAAGGCCGACAGACAGGCTTGGGGCAAGCCCCGGCCCCTGGGAAAACCCAATTAAGTCAATTTCTTTGGCTCTAATCTGCCCTTCTGCCTCCTTAAGAACTAAAGGCGCATTTTCCTCCAAAAAACGGGCGCACTCTGCAGGGATTATACCCTCCTTTTCAGGTCGATAGGATAGGCTCCTATTAATCTCAATGCAATTCTCTCCGGTCTTTTCATCAAAAGCTGCAATCCCCACCCCAAAAGTATGGGCGGTGCACTCAAGTCCTATTGCTCTCATATTATTCAAAACTTATTAAAAAGTTATGCTGTTGTCTCATATTTATTAAATTCGAGAAAATATTATGATAGTCCCGATTAGAGTAGTGATAGGAAGGGAAAAAATTGCCCTGAAATATATTGAGGATGAAATAAAGCTCAGAAACCTCGATATAAGCGCAATACTCTATCTAGATGAGCTTAAAGGCTATATCTTCCTTGACGGGGAGCAAGAAGACATCAACCGCGCAATATACGGCGCTCCACATGTAAAGGGAATCATAAAAAAGCCGGTTACTGTTCAAGACATCCGAAAATACCTTGAAAAGGAAAAGCCTTCTATTGAGCTGGATATGGGGGATATTATTGAAATCCTTAACGGACCGTTTAAAGGCGAAAAAGGAAGAATTGTGCGGCTAAATGAAGCTAAAAAAGAGGTGACAATTGAGCTTTTGGAGGCGGTAGTCCCAATACCCCTTACAATCTCCACAAGCATTATACGGGTTATAGAGAAAAACAAAAGCGCCTAATCGGGCTTTTGTATAGCTTATAGACTAATATTAACAGACCTATCAAAACAAAAATAAATTATCGAACCAACAGGAAGTTAGGCCTCATCCCAAGAGTTCTTACCCATGCGAAAAGATTATCTAAAAATTCGCTAAGAGTGTGCGAACTTCTCCTCACAGGTGATTTTATTGAAGTCAATGTGCAGACCTCGTTGTTTCCGTCCCCAGTCACATCAATGCAGACGCATTCCCTGCCCACAGCATTTTCCTCTCCGCAGGGAGTTGCGTCAAAACATTCAAGGCAGTTTCTTGGGGCAGGTGTTTGGGGCCGTGGCGTCTGAGGCATACTCATCATAAGCTGGCAGATTTCCATATTACCGTCATTATTGATATCCCGGCAAGTGCACTGAAAATTATTTGCGTTTGTCTCTCCGCAGGGAGTTCCGTCAGCGCACTCTGCGCACTGCGGCATTTGCGGTGTGTTTGAAGGGTTTGTCCTCAAAAAGCAGATTTCGGTATTCCCGTCCCTGTTTGTGTCAATGCAATGGCAAAGCTGATTTCTTGCATTAGTGTCTCCGCAGGGAGTTCCGTCAGCGCATTCAGAGCATATAGGCATTGATCCCATTCCGCAGCAAGCCATACACTCTCCGTTCCTGCAAACAGTTGAAACTGAGCTTGATTCACAAGTCAGGCTGTGCTCGGTTCCATCGCAGATTATCACGCAGTCTCCGTTCACGCAATTTGAGCTTATGCTTGAGCATTCCAGATTCAGGCAGTTATCCTGTCCTTGCGCTAAAACCACTGAGGATGCCGCCGCAAACACTAACATAGCTATACAAGTCATTAAAAATTGCCTTTGTATATTCATAATATTATATATTATATTTATTGAGTCACTTATTCCTTCAGTTTATGGGTTATGGATAATGAATTAAGCGTTCTACACTACCGCCAACTCGCGCTACTATCCGAAAAAATACCCGGCCCACCCATAAACAAAAAATCATGCAAGCGGATATATATGTATATGCATATTATCTTATGAGGATTGCCTACTTCGTTTGGGAGTACCCTCCCCTGATAGTCGGCGGGCTAGGCACTTACGCATCCCAAATGGTTCCCCAATTGGAGCTTTTGGGAAACACTATTGATGTTTTTACAATTAATGACGGAAGCCTCAATAGATGCGAAAAAAAAGGCAACATACAAATACATCGGCCCATTCTCCTAAGGGGAGCCGAAACCCTCAAAAAAATTTCCTGCGAAGAGCTCAAAAAGTGGGGGGACAACGGCGAGCTTTTCAATAAAATATTCTCATATAATTACCTTTCGGCATCCAAATTCATAAGCGAGCTTTCCAAGAAAGAAAAATATGACCTTGTTGTCGTGAACGATTGGCTGTCCGCCATCTCCGGCCTGCTTATCAAAGAAAATATGGATATGCCTGTAGTATTCCATGTCCACTCAACCGAACAGCAAAGGTCAGGCGGGGGCAGTGAACTCATCCGCGGCCTTGAAAGAGAAATGTATTTCCAATCGGACCTTGTAATAACAGTTTCTAAGGCTATGAAGGAGCACCTGATAAGCATCGGATGCCCCGAAGAAAAGCTGAATTCTGTATGGAACGGATGCGTCCCTGAAGAGTACAGCGAAAAGCGCGTGAACAGCGAAACCCTAAAAAGCCTTATTGAGAGATATGATATTCGGGATGATGAAAAAATCGCGCTTTTTGTCGGAAGGCTGACTTCTGTAAAGGGAGCAGTAAGCTTAGTGAAAGGCTTTCCAAAAGTCCTAAAGGAATTTCCAAACACCAAATTAATTATACTGGGCATGGGTGAAGATGAAGGCGAAATATCGAGGATAATTAAAGAGCAGGGAATGGAAGATAAAGTTAGGCTCAGGACAGAATTTGTATCTGTTGAGGAGCGGATCACTCATTATGCCCTAGCCGACCTGTGTGTTTTTCCAAGCACCTCCGAGCCTTTCGGCCTTGTTTCGCTTGAGGCGATGTGCATGGAAAGGCCGATTGTTGTTGGGGCCTCAGGAATTTCCGGGTTTAGGGAGCAGGTCATCCCCGAAGGCCCTGAGCAGACCGGCGTCCATGTTGACGGAAACAGCTCCGATGACATTGCATGGGGAATAAAAGAGCTTTTGGGGGACTGGGAAGAGGCGATTAGAATGGGCAAGCGGGGAAGGAAAAGGGCCGAGAAAATATTCAACATAAAAAAAGTTGCCCAAGACACAAACTTCTTGTATGAGGAGGCCGCCGGAATTTAAATAAATTTTGAAGTCTGCGCTGGCAGGGATTACGATAATTGCGTTTATGCGCCAACCTGTAGTTATCCGGCATGTTTAATAAACATTATCAACCGGGGGCTTAAACTAGCGTTCTCACGGCCCATTCCGTAAAATCCTTGAAAAAGCTGCACTTTTCAGGATCATTTACCAGTTGACCGCAATTGGCATGCCTCTTCATGCTTTGCATCGGGCAAATGCCTCCACAGATAAAAACCGCAATGCAGTCCCTGCAACTTTCGTTATCCAAAACAGACCTTGAAAACCAGTTTTGCAGACTCTCTGAGTCTAAGTCTTTTCTGGATCTCAAAGTTTCATCGAATATGTCCCTGCCAAAATAGATAGTGCAGTAGCCAAGTCTGCCATCCGCAGTGACAACAAGCGTGGCGGTATCAAAGTCCGAGGCGCAGGTTCTTAGAGCAGTAGATTGATATTTTAGTGCGCTGACGACCTGGGAAGCCGGAGAATTCAGCTTAATTCCTTCCTTTTCGCAAAAAAGAAGGACACTTTTCATTTTTTCCGAAAACAATTTTCCATTTACGCCCCAGCCATAGTCGTACTGGGGCCTATTGACCGTCAGCGAATCCGGTTTAAGTTCCAATACAGCCCACCTGCAAATTTTATCCAAATTATTCAGAGTCGCCTCCGAAGGGGTAATTAGTATAAAGTTCTCGACTTCGTTTGACTTAAGCAGATTAAAGCCTTTCAATGAAACTTCAAACGTGCTTCTGCCGTCGGAAAACCTTCGATTCATATCATTTACTTCCCTGGGGCCGTCAAGCGAAACGCCCACCCGAAAGTTGTGCTTCTTAAAATACCCGACTTTATCATCGTCTATGAGGGAGCCATTTGTAGTAATATGATACTTTGGAATCAAATCGCCTTTATTTGAATCTACATAATCCACAGACCTTTGAATGATATCGAACTTCAGCAATGGCTCTCCTCCAAAAAAGTGGATGTGTATTCCTTTATCTTTGGCATCTTTGTTATGCCTTATGAGCAATTCAAGGGCTTTCCTTAAGGAATCCCAATCCAACTCTCCCTCCAATTTTTTTGGAGATTCAAAGCAATAAGTGCAATTGTAATTACATTTTTCAGTCAAAACCAATCTGAGATGATTCACCCTCACTTTTGAATGCTTGACCTGTGCCAGCCTATCTATAAAGAATTCATCTTCCGAGAAATCGGCATCCACAAGAAGGCCATTTTCAACCAGAAAGTCCAAAGTCTCTTAGGCCATAACAGATTTTCCAAGATTATCCGGGCATATTGCCTGTGATTTCTCAAAGCACTTCAGTAGCTTTTTTAATTCTTTGTCACATGAATAAATTGATAGATATGTTCTATGGAATAGAATACAACCATCACCCTTATCGAATATTCTCACAAACGGAGAAAGCTTAAAATTTCTCCCCATGACCCTTTGATCTTTGCCTTTGCTCTTCATAATACCTATATGACTTTCTCTCCAAGGCTTCCTGAATACACCTGAATAAATCAGTAAATTCTTCCCTATCCATCTCGCGCGTCAAAATCGGTCTGCCTCTAAATGGATCCTCTCCCGCCTCAATCTTATGATGCAGGTAGGTCGCATAGCCAGACCAATTTACGGTATTAGGATCAATAATTCCGCTTGCTACCGCATAATCCCAGAGTTTTGTGCCGGGAAAAGCCAATACGGGGCTAACCCAACCGGTATCCAGTGGCTCTTCCTCAATAAATCTGATTGTATCTTGCAGGTCCTGCTTGGTCTCAAATGGAGACCCTGCCATAAAGCCAGAAGCCACTCTTATCCCATTATCCTTACATACCCTTATTGCCTTACGATTATCCTCGACAGAAACGGTATTGTTTTTAAGATATCCCAGGGTTCTATCGGATCCGGTCTCGAAGCCAAAAACTATAGAGATTACATTCATATCCCCGAGATACTGAGCCGTCTCATTATCCATAGTATCTGCTCTCGAAAAGCATCCAAACATAGCCTCTTTATCCAAGCCTCTTTCTTTAATCAGAGCGCTAATCTTTTTGACCCTCGGTTTACTCAGAGCAAAATTGTCATCAAAAAATAAGACCGAGTCTATGCCGTATTTGTTTACAAGTTCCTCCACTTCACCGACCACATATTCAGGCGAAAAGTATCTGACCTTGTTTCCCCAAAATGCAGAACTTGCGCAATATTTGCACGAATGGGGGCACCCTCTTGAACTGATGATTTGTGTTTCCCTCGCAATCCTCCCCGTATCGCTCTGGATGGGCTGCGCATAATATGCCATGTCGAAGAGATCTCTGTTCGGATATGGTATCGCATCCAGATTAGAGATAACTTCCCTTTTATCTGTAGTTTTGATATATCCGGCTTCGTCCCTAAATGAAATGCCCTTTATCTTTCCAAGATTGGTGACCTCTCCATCATGAGTGTTATTGAGGATATCTAAAAATGTTCTTTCGCCTTCTCCTTTAACCACGATGTCGATATACTCCTCAAAACCGTTCCAAGCGCTATAATGGGTGCCACCAACGATAAGGGGCTTTCCGAGATCTTCCCGGTTTTTCCTGGCAAAATCCTGCAGCAAACCATGCTCCATCGTCAAGCATGAGACACCGATCAGATCCGGGTCATAGGCCGAAACATCAGAATACATATTTTTTGAGGTGGCTGCGTCATGAATCCTGATATCCAGATTCCTCGGATAATATTTCTGCGCATAAGAAGCCAGGTATCCTAAACCCAACTTTGGATATCTGGACTCGGGGTTCAAATTTATTAAAGAAACCTTCATAGGGCTATACCTCTACGGGAAAATCAACGAATCTTATATCTAAAGAGAACTTTTTCTCAAGCGGTTCCTTTAATGCACTGATGCCTACAGTTTCGGTTGCATGATGCCCCGCATCTATCAAATTCAGTTTGGCTTCTTTGGCAACAAGATACTCCGCAAGGCGGGCATCCCCTCCTATGAAAACATCCACTTTGCTTTTTACGGCTTCATTTACCAGATGCCCGGATGCTCCTGAACTGAACGCAATGGATTTTACCTTTGCCTTTCCCAAAGGGAAAACTTTACAGTGGGCATTCAGCACCTTATTGACCCTATCAGCAAACTTGTTAAGATCTTCCTCCTTGGCCAACTCTCCGATATAGCCTAGTGGAGAATCCCCATACATATAAAATGGCTTTTTGATGGCCATGTCCATTTTCCTGAAAAACTGTACTGCGTTGCTTATCTCAGGATGTATATCTAGAGGTATATGTGCGCCGTATAGAGAGATACCATTATCCAAAAGTATTTTGATCCTGTTTTTCATAACTCCAGTCACCGGTTCGGAGTTGGTTGAAAACATTCCATGGTGAACGATTACAATATCGAACTTCTCTTCAGCGGCGTACTCAAAAGTTTCCTGTGAGGAATCTACTGCCAAGAGAATCTTTTTAACCTCGGGCTTACCTTCAACCAATAAACCATTCAGCAGATATGGGTCTCTAACTGCATTTATCCTGAAATATCCGTCCAGGAATCCTACGACCTCTGCCAATCGTGCCATAATCAAAAACTACCGATTATTTATATAGGTGAGAACTATTATGGAAATAGCAAAGAAAGAAGTAAAAATGGGGTCAGTAGATGCCACAAGGAATTGCGGGTCTATCTAAATGTTTTATTTTAGGTTTTTATGGTTCATCATTCTTTAAAGAGCCCGTTTGTTATATTATCCAGCAAATGCAATCTAAACTGCAAATATTGTTTCTATAATCAAAACAAGGACCGGAATAACCTCGAATTAGATTCTAATGTCCTGGTCGATTTCCTGTCATTTAATTCAGGTATCATAAAAGATATTATTCTCACCGGAGGAGAGCCTTTTATGTATAAAGATATCTATGTCCTATTAGATGCTCTTTCCAATAGCAATATCAAGGCACGAATAAACTCAAACCTAACCGTTCTGGACAAACGAAAATTGACAAGAAACTTGGGGATTTTGTCCAGAGTAGACACTACGATAGACCACATTGATCCGGAGATAAATGACAAAATCAGAGGATTTTCTGAAAAGACTATGTCTAACTTAAGATGGTTCAAATCCAAGAATATACCCCTAGAGATTACGATTCCCTTGTCAAAGAAGAACTGCTTTGATATAGAAAGAATCTATCTCGAACTGCGCAAACTTAAGCCTAAAGAGATTTTTATACAGCCGGTTGATATCTTCACCAAATCACTTGATGAAGACTACAGCTTAGCTTCGCTTGGAAAAGCCGAGCTAAAAATTATACTGGACCGGTTGAAGCCCTGGGCAAGGGATTATCATCGCACAAGAGAATTGGGATTAATGAGAAACTATTATCTTAAAGATAAGTTTCCTGAAGGGGATTGCCAAATGAAAAAAGATCTGTTTGTTATCGACTCTGACGGCGCAGTCTATCCGTGCTTTCACAGGCACGATCTCCGCTGCGGAAATATCTACTCGGATCCTCCTAAATCGATTATGGATGATTTAGCAATAAAACAGAACTCAATTGACATTAAAAAGTGTTTTGGTCCAAAATGCATTCCCCTATTCTGACAGGAGCTCCCGTATTTTCTGCACATCCGCATCAATTATTATTTCTTCGAATATTTTCCCGAGTTCCTTGGAAGCCAGAGTAGGATCACCTAATATGCCATTGGGCGAAAATTCTTTTACATCTCCCTTCTCAAGAAGTTCCTTATGATCAAAGGGTTTTGTCCTGCCCGCAACTATTTTGCTCTTTCTCACCTTTTCAGGACACCTATATAGCATAGCAGAAGTTTCGTGCAGGCAGGCGTGGCATGAATGTAACCGGCAATCATCTAATCTGTTTCCGAGGAATTTTCTTGCGGCGGTATCGACCAGATCATCGAAATCATCTAATCTCACAAAAATAATTTTGGCAGAAACATTTTCTCGGATTCCCTTCAAAGCATTCTCGATGGGCCCCATATTGCCTCCGTGGGTGGTTATTATGATTATATTTCTAAATCCATGCTTGTCCAGAGATATACAAACTTCCCGAAGAACCTGTTGAAACGTTTTTTCTGTCAAGCTTATAGTACCCGGAAAGCTCATATGATATTTCGAGCAGCCTAGAGACAATACCGGAGCCACCAAGGCATTGCCTAATTTATGCGCCACGCCTCTGGCGATAATATATGCATCAAGTGTGTCAGTATTTAACGGCAAATGCGGTCCATGCTGCTCCATTGCGCCTATCATCACTAAAACATTCTTCTTACCCCCATCCATCTCATTTTTTATCTCTTCCCAAGTCATATCTTCTATGAACATTTTCTCACACCAATGGGAACATGACGACATCGCGAATATCTGCCTTCCCGGATAGATTCTGAATCATCCGGTCTATACCCAAGCCGAGCCCTCCGGTTGGAGGCATACCATAAAGTAGAGCTTCTCTGAATGAGGAATCATATCTTTTTTGGTCTTTATCCCTTGAAGCCATTTGGCCTTCTTCCAATTTGGAAATAGTATCATAATCCGTCTCAACAGTGTAGCCATGAAAGATATCTACCCCATTAAGATACAGCCTAAATTCCTCCGAATAGATTTTATCAGAACTCTTGGCTAGGGGACATACTTCCAAAGGAAAATCATAAATTAGGGTTGGTGATGCCAGTTTTGGCAAAACCTGTCGACGAAATTCGACAAAACGCTCTGTGGGATTCTTAAAAGAGTGTCCTACCTCTTCCATAACACCTTCGAACGAGAACCTCTTGACCGGACTATTTATACCAAATATCGGAGAAACGTGAGCGAATAGAGTTTCTGAGAGATCCATCATATCATAATAATTTGAATAAGCCTTGAAAATATCCATTTCTAAAAACTCGGGAAGATATCCTTTAGATAATCCTTCGTTCCTATATACAGGCCCCACTTCATATATCTTCTCCAATCCCCCTATAATCAACAGCTTTAATTTTGGCTCAAGTGCCTTTCTCAAATAAACTTCTCTATCCTTAGCCAACCATTTTGCGGAGAACTCATTTGATTTTGAAGAGTAACTCTTGCTGAGAAGTGTTGGTGTGGACACCTCCAGATAACCTTCTTCGGACATCACATTCCTAAGAATTGCCAGAGCTTTCGACCTTTTCTTAAACAGATCAAGCGTATCTGAATTCATCATAATCGATTCATGGGTATTGGCTCGGTTGGCTGGATTATTAAAATAGCCTGTGTTTGGAAGAAGTTTACCTGATCTTTCAATCACACTAAGTTCGGTGATATCTAAATAAGGAAGTCCGTTCTTTCCATTATACACCCTGCCTTTAACTTCTACAAGGTCCCCATTTTTTACTTCGGGAGGTAATTCTAATCCATCTATGGAATGCCTCATCCTCAGCCCGCCAGATTCGTTGTTTAGGAAGTAATAATGAATCTCTTTGCTGGATCTATTTGAAGACACTATTCTTCCCTGAGCCAAAACCTCCTCGGCAGAAATCTCTCCACTCAAAAAGTGGGCTGCGCTGACAGTCAGCCCATCTTTTAACCCTATCATACTTATAAATTCTTAGTAAATAATTATATGCTACTTCCTTTGAATTATTATTATTGACAGCGCATCAATAAAAATATGATTTGCGCTGGCCGGGATTCGAAAACCCTTTCCAACGCCAAAATTGCAGTAAATTTTGCGCGAAGCGCGAATCTGCTTTCTTTGACGTAAAGGACTTTCTTTTGCAAAGAAAGTCTTTTCCCGGGTCGCCGGCTTGGCAAGCCGGTATCATAGCCAATGTCCTAAGACCAAAATCATGGGATTTTGGCTATCTAGACGACCAGCGCATAACTATAATTCCCCATTAACTATATATTGTGGAATTAGGATTATGGAGATTACGGCCACAGCAGAGCTCAGGATCGCTTTTTCAGAAGAATTAGGCGTGCAGGCCTCATCTCGGATACTTGAAAAAATCAAAAAGCATTCGGGGCCCAATTACCAAAGCGGGGTCTACACAGCAGGGCGGTTTTTTTTAGTATTGCAGGGAGATGAGGAATTGTCCTGCCTTATATTGTCCCTTGTAAAAAACATATCCGAATGGATAAGAGATTACCGGATTGGGCTAAGAGATTACTACATCCCAAATTATGAAATTAGCTTTGAGTGCGACCATGTCGGAAAGCTGGATATCCCACACACAGAAACAGTTATCTGCAACGGAAAGGAATGCAAGGCTGTTTTCAAAGACATTGAAAAGGACTTCTTAAAAAGCGGAGGGGTGAAAAGAATAATTTGCCTTATTCTCTCAAAAACTTCAGGCAAGAAATGGGGTATGGTAGCCCAACCCCAAAGTCCCCCTGCGCAAGGGCCAAACCCCTACGAAGAAGTTGAAAGCCTCCGGCTTGCAAAAAAAGGCCTTACCAAAGGGGAATATTTCTATCGGCCACGGGGCATGAAAATGCTTTTGGAAATAAAAAAAAGCGTTCGTCGGGAATTTGCTTCATTCGGATTGGAGGAATATTTCCCGACCACCTACACAAACTTCAGGGCCCTTGAAAAAAAAGGGCTTATCGAAATATTGCCTCCCGAAACCTTTTTTCTTCTTGCATCTGAACCAATTGACGCCGCAAAGGCTTATGAGCAATACTATCTCAAGGGCAAAGTCCCCCCCATCCCGCAAAAGCCCAAAGGGGCGATATACCACGAAATACCTTTCAATCTTTACCATGCCCTGCAAAAAACCCGCATAAAAAATCCCCACTACCTCTACACACTCCAAAATTCAAAAATGCTAGTAACTTTCTTCGAGAAAGAGGGAAATTACGCTTCGGCTAAAGAGGCGATTTTGGAAAAGCTAAAATCCCTATGCAACGGGCACGGGCTTTCATTTCGAATTATTTCGCGGCCGCTTAATGGGGAAATTCTGCGTTTCCAGTGCCTTCTCCCCCACAATAAAACATGGCTTACCGTTGCCGAAGCCTACTTTTCTGAAAGCCACTATACCCGGCCCTTTAAAATCCGCGGCATGAGCGGCCAAGTAAACATAAGCCTGGAAAATATTTTGCTCTCCCTCATCGGACAGGGGCTGCCAAAAAAAGAAAAATTATTGGGGCCCGAAACGGAAATCAAATTCCATGAAGACCCCTTGCCCGAAGAATCAACAGATATAGAGGACAGTAAACCTCCCCCCAGCAAGCCGGGGGGCTTCAACTATCTTATAAATTCCTGCTGATGGGCATTAATGTAAGCTTCAACATCCTCTAGATTTAACCCTCCAACGGTATTACAGTAATACCCCTTTG
>Ga0334895_1000319_pt1 | contig 73445 bp, 72 predicted proteins | sample GraSluR3_MG_7_FD_207229 | JGI IMG/M metagenome (GOLD analysis project Ga0334895, IMG submission 207229) | Sludge microbial communities from methane-producing bioreactor in Wageningen University, Netherlands - Granular Sludge_31_05-R3 | ecosystem: Engineered > Bioreactor > Anaerobic >... | reverse complement strand
GCGGACGCGCAGTTCCTGGGTCATCCGCTCACGTAATGTTTTTTTTCATTGTAATTAAATTTTAAGTGTATAAAGAGCAACGGGAAAACGACCATCAGGGTTACCGCCAGAGGCGGTTTCGTTCAACTTGTTTGTCTGTTCATATTTTCCGAATCCACTGAACACTATTTGTTGGATATGTTCAGGTTTTGGTTTATATATCAAAATCATTAAAAGGATTTTTTATGTTTTTCAAACTTTTCATACTTACATGGGTGTAAATTTCTGTGGTTCTTGACGACTTGTGTCCCAGCAACTCTTGTATATAGCGTAAATCAGTTCCATTTTCAAGTAAGTGTGTTGCAATACTGTGCCTCAAACAGTGAACAGTAAAATTATGATTTTCTTTAACACTATTCATGTATTTTTCAAAAATGTTTTGCAGGCTGGTTGCCGAATAAGGCTTCCCCTTTAAATAGCTTTCAATCAGCCAGGTTTGGGGCTGTTTTTGCCTGATGTAGTCAGCCATCATTTTTTCCAGTTTATCCGGCAATGGCAATACCCGGTCTTTTTTTCCTTTCGAATTAAAAACAGTTACGGTTTTCCGGTAAAAATCAATAGCAGTCAGTTTTAAATTTAATAACTCGCTTCTGCGCAATCCCAATCCATAAATTGTACTAAGCGCCAGTTTATGCTTCGGGTTTGAAATGGTGGCCAGCATTTCTTTTACTATTTCCAGGGGAATTACTTTAGGCAATGGCCTGCTTTTTCTGGGGCGTTCAATATTTTCAATTTCAATTTTCCTGCTCGAATTCCACGTGTAAAACTTTTTCAGCGCACTGATGGTCTGGTTCTGAAACGTGGCGCTTAGGTTGTTTTTCAGAATAAACTCGCTATTGAATGATGTGATATGCTGTGTTGTTATTTGCTCAGGTTTGACGTCTGAATAATAACCAAAAAAAATTCCGAGTTGATGGATATAGGTTTTTACTGTATTTTCACCATAGCGGCCCTGCTCCAACCACTTTTCAAAATCATCGATTTTTTCCCGGATTTCTGGCTGAATTCGTTTTTTCATTGCAGCCGGGCTGTATTTTTTTTCTTCACTTTTTTGGGGTTGCTGCGAATTTTTATTTAGCACCGCCGAATAATCAATCCATGCCACCGGTCTCATTGCCGTAAAAAATTTACCCAGGTCAAATTTGTCTTTTGGGATGTACCAGCAGTTCATGGTGGCGCTCCAGCGCGCGTTGGTGCGGGCTTTCAGCTCGTTAATCAATTCGCTGTTGTAAGCAAATTCAACTTTAACTACCGGCTGTTCGCGGTGCATTGCGTTGCTGAGCGTTATTTTTGGTGTTTCGTTCAATTACTGCTTTTTGGTTTTCAGGTTTTAAAAGTAAAAAATGTAAAAACAAAAAGCAACAGCAGAAGAAAATTTTATTTGCATAAGGAATAAAATGGCCCCTGTAAAAATGCATTTTCCTTCATTTTGGTTAGTTTTGGGGCATAAAAAACAAAAATGGTACCTGTTTCCGTTTCAAAAGAGTTGAAATCCCTTGTGCCCGGGCTTAACCTTTCGTGCATTGAGTGTGATGTGTTGGTGCACGAAGAAAACGGGGAATTGTGGTCTGAAATTGAAAAAAGAACGGGTGAGCTGGCTGCTTCGCTGAAAGTGGAAAATATAAGCCGCTTACCGGCCATTGCAGTGTCGCGGCGCGGGTACAAAGCCTGTGGGAAAGACCCGGCCCGCTACCGCTTGTCGGCCGAAGCGCTGTTGCGTCGTACGGTTCAGGGCAAAGGATTGTACCGTGTAAACAATGTGGTTGATTTACTCAACCTGGTGTCCGTTTCCACCGGTTTTTCCATTGGCGGTTACGATGCTGAAAAAATTGAAGGAGATGTGATATTCGGCATTGGCCGTGAAAAAGAACCCTACGAAGGCATTGGCCGCGGTGAACTGAACATTGAATCGCTGCCGGTTTTTCGCGATAGCCTGGGCGCTTTTGGCTCGCCAACCAGCGATTCGGTGCGAACTGCTGTAACTAACAAAACACGCCGGTTTTTGATGATAATTGTCGATTTTGGCGCATTGCCCGGGCTTGAAAAAGCTGCCGAAATGGCCGTTAGCCTGCTGAAAAAATATGCGGGCGCAAACAATTTGGAAATGAAGAAATTAGATTAAATGAAAAAAATAAGTGCTTTCATACTGAAGTTGCTGGGCTGGAAAGTCAGGGGTTCTGTGGCACCCGAGCCCAAATGTATCATCATTGGCGTGCCGCACACCAGTTCATGGGATTTTGTAGTTTCTTACCTGTTTTACGCTTCGGTGGGCGGCAAAGCCAGTATTTTGGTAAAAAAAGAGTTTTTTTTCTGGCCTGCCGGCTGGTTTGTCCGTAAAATGGGTGGAGTGCCTATTGACCGCTCCAAAGGGGCCAACGTAATCCGCCAGGCTGTTCACCTTTTTAACACCATGGACCACCTGCACCTGGCCATGACCCCCGAGGGAACCCGAAAACGTGTGGTTCGCTGGAAAGCCGGATTCCACACCATTGCCAAACTGGCCAATGTGCCCGTTTACCTGGGCAGCTTCGACTGGGGCCGGAAAGAGGTTACCATCGGCGAAAAATTTGAACTCACCGACGATGCCCAAGCCGACATCCGCCGCATGAAAGATTATTACCGCGAAAAAGGCATCCAGGGGAAGTTCCCCCAAAATTTTACAACGGAATACTAGAATACTGGTCATTGGTCATTGGTCATTGGTCATTGGTGAATGGTTAGTTCCATCTTCCGTCTTCTGTCTTCTGTCTTCTGTCTTCCCACTTCCTTACTCACTGTACCAGTTTATTTTCCGTGTAACGAACATGGTAAGGGCCAGCACCACAAACAACCCAATGCTTCCCGCCAAAAGTGCATAAGTTTCCAGTTGCATCAGCACGTAAATAAATCCGAAAGAGAAAGTTAAAATCAGGGTTTGAATAAACGCATAAAGCCATGTTTTCAGAAAAGTGCGGGAATAGAGCAGTATCATTATCAAAACCGACAGGGCTGAAATCAGGTATGCCAGGTTAAATCCCAGTTGTTCGGAGATGGAAAGCAGCAGAAGGTAAAACACCAGTACTGCAAACCCCACCAGAATGTACTGAAACGGATGAATTTTCTGTTTGGTTATGATCTCATTAAGGAAAAATGAAAGAAAAACGAACAGAATGACCAAAATGCCATATTTTGCGGCGCGCGAACTCTTTTGGTAATGGTCGGCAACCGTTATCAGTTTTACGCCAAAATCGGCATCGGTAACCCGGTATTCATCTTGTTTCCATTGCTGCGGAAAGTTGCGGTTAAAATCCAGCACTTTCCACGAAGCAGTGAAACCCTCTTTGTTAATCGCATGTTCGGCAGGCAGAAAACTTCCGGTAAATCCGGGATCGTTCCATGCCGAATGAAGTGTTACTTCGGTGGTTTCGCCAAGGGGTGCAAAGTTCAGCGATTCGGATCCTTTCAGGTTGAGGGAAAACTGAAAATGTGCAGGAAAATCCTGTTGCGAAAGCTGTGGCATTGGCAGGGAAATTCCGGTGCTGCCAACCAGTTTGTTTTCCATTCCCGGCGAAAAGGCATAAACCGAATCGTTCCATGCAAACTCAATCCGGTTATTGATTCCGCGCAAATCATGAACAGCCACCAGAATTTTTGCTTTTTCCCACAAAATGTCTTCAGGATGAATTTTTAACGCATTCAACTCTGAAACATCGAAATGCCCGGCTATTGTCATTTCCGATTCATATACCACCGTTTCATAAATGCTTCGTTTTCTTTTTTCAGGAAAAATTTGCCCGTCAATTTTCAGGTTTTCAGGTAAAAGGTAGAATTCTTTTTCGTTGTTTATTTCTTTACCGTTACTGTCCGTGGTTTGTTCAAAATAGGGAATGGTAAGCATCGGGCCTCTTACCGTTTGGTCCGCCGACCACGATTGCATCACCTCTCTGGAGCTTTCTTCAGCCGTGTGTTGCCGCTGCCCGATTAAATCCAGAATCATAAATTTTGGCACGAGCAGGGCAATGGTAATCATGCCGATAATCAACACTTTAAGTGTAATTTGCCAGTTGATGGACTTTGGTTTGTTTTGCGACGATTCTTTCGTTTCCATGTTTTTTCTTTTTAAATTGTGTTAATCAAAGAGCTTTGAAATTCAAAGTATAGAAATAAAAAAAATTAAAGTTGTCTCAATATCTCTTCAAGTGCCTTCAAATGATTTTCAAAAGCTTCGGCGCCTTCAGGCGTTATTTCGTAACTGGTATTTGGTTTTCGGTTTTTAAATCGTTTTATAACGGCAATGTAACCGGTAGTTTCAAGCGATTTGATATGGCTGGCCAGGTTGCCGTCGGTAACTTCGAGTACCTCTTTCAGTTGATTGAACGAAGCCCGCGAATTCACCGATAAAACCGACATAATTCCCAGCCGAATTTTGTTGTCGAATGCTTTATTCAGATTTTGAAAACTGTTTTTCACCCCTTTACTTTTTTTGATTTGTGTTCGTACCGGAAATACATTACCGTACCGTAAATGATATGGATTACACCGAAACCAAGTGCCCAAAACAGCAATCCCAGGGAAGGAAACAGTGCTGCCAGAATTCCCAGTGAAACCTGAATTAATCCCATAAAAAAGATTTCCTGACGGGTGAATTTGGCGGCGTTTATAAGAGCCAGTCCGTAAAAAATCAGACAGCCGGGGGCGGCGATTTCATAAATTCCTTTGAAAACGAATATCAATATGAAAACACCACCGGCAGTTAACGGAATAGCCAGATTTAACAACATGAGCCTTGAACCCGGATTCCAGATTTTTGTGCCAGCCTTTTTGGCCCTGCGGTAAGTAAGCAGAGTTACGGTTAGCAAGGATAAAAACAGGATTATCGCAGCTATATAAATCAGGTCAGCCACAATATTTGTCCCAAATAGCCAGCCGAACAATTTGTTTGAATAAACGAGGCTTTCCGCCAAAAAAGCTCCCAGAAGAGCATATATCCCCACAAGGACTCCCGATAATCCGCTTAAAGAAAGGAACCGGCTCGATTCTTCCATCATCTTTCGGATTTCTTTAATTTCAGCTAAGTAATTTTCCGTGGTTTTCATTTTTAAAAGTACTTTGAAATGCAAAGTAAAGAAATAAAATGAAAATTTCAAACCATGAATACAGATTTCTTACAAAAAAAAACAATTCAGTCTTTTGGGGAATGAGAATTTCAGATTAAAAACTGAAACAAATCGGGTTTTTCGTTCAGGTATTCAAATACGAAATCGTGTTCATCCATTCGCTGAACAAGGCCGTTAAAATCCTCTTTTTTCTGCACTTCGATTCCGATAACGGCAGGTCCTTTTTCGCGGCTGGTTTTTTTGGAATATTCGAAATGGGTGATGTCGTCGGTGGGGCCGAGTACCAAATCAACAAATGTGCGCAATGCCCCGGCCCGCTGTGGAAAGCGAACAATGAAGTAATGTTTCAGTCCTTCGAAAAGCAGCGAGCGTTCCTTGATTTCTTCCATGCGGGTAATGTCGTTGTTGCTTCCGCTTACAATGCACACCACATTTTTGCCTTTAATTTCATTTTTGAACAAATCGAGCGCGGCAATTGAAAGGGCGCCGGCCGGTTCCATTACAATGGCATCGTGATTGTATAGCTCCAGAATTTTGGTGCAAACACGTCCTTCGGGAATGGTTACCATCTGGTCGGTTACTTTCCGGCATACCGAAAATGATATTTCGCCCACTTTTTTCACAGCCGCGCCATCCACAAACTTGTCGATTTCGCCCAGTTCAACTACTTTCCCTGCTTCCAGCGACTTTTGCATGGAAGGCGCCCCGGCAGGTTCCACTCCAATGATTTTCGTTAGCGGGCTCACCTGCTTAAAGTAAGCACCCACTCCGGCCATCAATCCGCCACCGCCTACCGGAATAAACAGGTAATCGATGGGTTCGTTCGTGTCCTGCAGGATTTCGAGCCCCACTGTGGCCTGTCCTTCAATAATTTGTTCATCGTCAAACGGATGGATAAAAGCCATTCCCGATTTCCGGCAGTCGCTCAAAGCGGCAGATTCGGCTGCATCGTAAGTATCTCCGGTCAATACCACCTCCACATTGTTTTTTCCGAACATTTCCACCTGCCGTATTTTTTGACGGGGTGTGGTGGCGGGCATATAAATTTTACCTTTTATATTCAGCTTGCTGCACGAAAAAGCCACGCCCTGTGCATGGTTTCCGGCGCTGGCACAAACAACACCTTTTCCTAAATCTTCTTTCGGGATTTGGGCAATCTTATTGAATGCGCCCCGGATTTTGTAGGAACGAACGGTTTGCAAGTCTTCCCGTTTCAGCAAAATGCTGGCCTCATATTCTTCCGAAAGCCCCTGGTTTTGCTGAAGTGGTGTGTGCAAAGCTACTTCGTTCAGAGTAATTTTTGCCCGGTTGATATTCTGTAGCTGAGGGAAGTATGTATTCATTCGACTTTTCATTTAAAAATGCTTTATGCAAAGATAATGATAATCGGTTTGGGATATACAGAATTATAGTTCCTGTAACCTTTATTGGATGGGTGTTTTTTAATTTAACGATGTCATTTATATTTTAACAAAAAATAGTTGTTAAAAATTTTGACAATAGATTTATTGTCTTTATATTTGACAGTAATTTTGTTGTTAAATGTATATTGTTATGAGTAAATGGATTCATCCAAAAACCAAAACCGGCGATGCTGTGACCGGTGAAAGTTATCTGCGTCGAGAAAAAATCAATGATTTATTTTGGTCATATATAGAAAAAGGTTCTGATGTTTTATTTGTTGCTCCCCGGCGTGTCGGTAAAACATCGATAATGAAAGATTTAGTTGCTACAGCACCTGTAGGATATATCTGCATTTATAAGGATGTTGAAGGAGCAAAAACAAAGAATTTGTTTTATAAACGAGTTTTTGAAATGCTAATTCAGCGTCTGGAAGGAGCAAAAAAATACTCGAAATTATTTCTCGGTTGGGTTAGCCAATATGAAATTACGAAGGTAGGAAAAGATAGTGTGGATGTTGGCAGAAAAGAAATTGATTATTACAAGGAAGTACTAAATTTATTAAGTGAAGTATCCAAAGCAGGTTTAACGGTGATTCTGTTTGTTGACGAATTTGTGGAAGTTATTTTAAACTTGAGAAACGCAGGAAAACAAGATGAAGCAATCAGCATTTTACACGAACTTCGTGAGATTCGACATAACTCAGAACTGAAAAATATAATTTTTGTTTATGCCGGTTCAATTGGGTTACTCAGTGTGGTTAAAGAAATTGGCAGGCCCAAATTAATAAATGATATTGAACCTTTGGATATTGGTTCCTTAAACACAAAAGAAGCTATTCAATTAATCAAACAACTTACCAAAGACGCCACCATTCAATATTCAGACGAGAATACTGATTATCTGATTTCCAGAATAGAATACTTGCTGCCCTATTTTATTCAGCTTATGATAGCAGAGATCGATCAGATTGCATTTATGTCCGAAAAAACAGAAGTAGATAAAGAATTGATAAATAATGCATTTGAAAAAGTAACAAAAAATACGGCGAGTTTTGATGACTGGATAAAACGATTAAAAGATTATCAAAAGGAAAATTTCGGATTTGTAAATGCGATCCTTTCTTATTGCGCGCATAAGGGTCAAATCAATATCCAGAAAATATATAATCTCTCGGTTGGTCATAACAAAGATGAAATCTATAAAGATTTGGTTGACGGACTTGTTCACGATGGATATCTGGTTGAAAAAAACAATAATTATCAGTTCTTATCGCCTTTCTTAAAATATTACTGGTTACACAAAAATCCAATTTTAAAATGATTACTACTACAAAAACAACAACATTTCAATATTTTCAGTCGGCAAATTCCAGTTTTGAAGAAATCAAACAATATTTCGTGGTTCGTATAAAAGAATATGAGTTTATACGCTCGAATCTTTTCGACGATCAAATGGCTGGCTCAGTTCAGCATTTCCTCATCCTCGGAAGAAGGGGCAGCGGAAAATCAACGTTGCTGAAACGGCTTGAATGCGAAGTCAATGAGAATGAAACCTTGAAAGAGAAATACATCTCAATAAACCTTGCAGAGGAACAGGCAAGCATTCACCGCCTTTTCGATTTGTTTGAGGAGATAATAAAAACGTTAAAGTATAATTATGGCTTTACAATTTTGCCTGATACTGATACTTTAGATATCCCTGAAGATTATTCTGAATATTCCAGAGAATTATATTACCATATTCAATCAACGCTTCAGTCACATTCAAAAAAACTTTTGTTATTAATCGACAATATCGATAAGATTTTTTTAGGAATAAAAGAAGATGCCCAGGTATTAAGGGAAATATTGTTGAACTATGACGATATAAAAATTATTGGCGGAAGTACTCGAATGAGTGAACATTTCTGGCAGTACGATTTGCCTTTTTATCAGTTTTTCAGCATACTCCGGCTCGAAGCTTTACGATCTGAAGAGATTAAAAGTCTTTTAATTAGCTGGTCCCAAAGGTTGCAGATTAAAGAGTTGGAAGATTTTGTTAAAACAAAACCAGGACAGTTGGAAGCCATAAGGATACTTACTGACGGAATGCCCAGAACATTGCAATTTTTTGTTGATTTACTGATTAACCGTCCTCAACAAAATGGTTATGCCTATATTCAGAAGATTATGGATATGGTTACTCCGCTGTACCAGGAAAGGCTTAATAATTTGTTGCCAATCGAGCAGAAAATTGTTTTAAAACTGGCATTTACCTGGGAAGCTGCAAGTATTCGTGATCTGGTGAAACCAACAAAAATTGAAAGTAAATTACTTTCGGCCAACCTGAAAAAACTCTCCGACAACAAAATTGTGGACACCATTGCCACCGGCAAGAAGAATCATTTGTACAGGCTCTCTGAGCGTTTTTTTAATATGTGGTTAATTGTTACACAGGGAAATCCAATGGAAAAACGAAAAGCCAGGTGGCTTACCATTTTTATTGAGAATTTTTACGATCAAAAAGAAATAAAACAAATGGTAAAAAAGCACCTCGAAGATTTGAAGTCATGTAGCTTAAAAGAAGATCATTTGACTTTAATGACAAAAGCATTATCTGAATCAAAGTATACAAGCTTTGAAGAGAGGGATTTGTTGATTGAACAAAACTTATCTATTCCAACATTGAATGAAAGTTTAAAATCAACTTTACCATCAAAATCTTCAGCATTCACAGAGAAAATTCAAAAGCTTATTGATGAAAAAAAGTATGATGAAGCTGTTGAAGAAGTAAAGGGTATCCCTAATGAAGCAGATGGAATGAAGGCTCTCTTTTTGGGTAAAATAAGTTATCTCTCAGGAAGCATTTATGATGCCGAAAAATATCTCAAAAAAGCAATTGATAAAGGTAATTATAATGCCTATGTTGATATAGCAATTTTTTACACAAAAGAGGGAAAATTCGAATTAGCAGAAAAATATCATCTGAAAGCACTGGAAGAGAAAATTGAGAAATCTGCCTATTATCTTGCATTATTTTATGTAATGGATAAAAAATATGAATTAGCAGAAAAAATTTATTCGGAGGCTATTGAGAAGGAGGAGGAACAAGATTATTCATTTTTAGCAATAATATATGATTTGCAGAATAAACTTGAATATGCAGAAAAATATTATTTAATGGCTATTGAAAACGGAGACAATGAAGCATTGAATAATTTGGCTATTTTATATGATAATCAGGGGAAATACGAAATTGCCGAGAAATATTATTTAAATGCGATTGAAAAAGGAGTTGATGATGCACTCAGAAATATAGCTCTTTTGTATAAAAATCAGGAAAACAATGACCTTGCCGAGAAATACTTTTTAAAAGCGATTGAAAAAGAAGATATTAATGCTCTTTTTAATATAGCGCATTTATATAAAAAACAGGAAAATTATGACCTTGCCGAGAAATATTATTTAAAAGCGATTGAAAAAGGAGTCGATGAAGCGCAAAATAGTTTAGCTCTTATGTATGTTAATCAGGAAAACTATGATCTTGCCGAGGAATACTTTTTAAAAGCGATTGAAAAGGAAGATATTAATGCTCTTTTCAATTTAGCGCTTTTATATGAAAAACAGGAAAATTATAAACTTGCTGTGAAATATTATTTAAAAGCGATAGATAAAGGAGTCGATGAAGCGCATAATAGTTTAGCTTTTATGTATGTTAATCAGGAAAACTATGACCTTGCCGAGAAATACTTTTTAAAAGCGATTGAAAAGGAAGATACTAATGCTTTTTTCAATTTAGCACTTTTATATAAAAAACTGAAAAATTATAATTTGGCGGAAAAATATTACCTAAAAGCATATAATACAGGTATTAATAAAGCAATAAATAATTTGGCTTATTTATGCTATATTGATTTGAAGAACAGGGAAAAACTTAATGTAGTATTAAAAAAATGGATTGATAATTCTAATGATAAAAGGCAATATCGAATTTTAAGTCAAATATGGAATGGAGATATGAATGGTGTCCAGGATGAAGTTATTAGGTTAGCAAAAGAAAAAAATGGAATTGATGAGATGTTTTTGACCCATTTGTTGGTGCATTACCAGAAAAATTTGATCTGGAAACTCTTTAATAATGCAGAAATAGGAATACGACTTAAAAATAAATTTGCCCCGTTATATTATGCAACCTCCCAGTTAATAGAAAACGAAGAATCGAAAATGAATTTGTTGAAAATTCCGCCTGAAATTGAAGAAACGGTTCAGGATATTTTGAATAAAATTGAAAAATTAAGAAAAGAATATTATCCTGAGAATTAAAACAAAAGGAACCGTTCTCTTCAAAAAGAACGGTTCCCTTTTTCGCAGAGAATTATGCTATCTAAATTTTTTCAATCCAGTGCGCAATCCAATCGCCCACTGCAGAAGTTTTGTACGCTTGTCCTTCGGCAATGTCTTCGGTAACAATTCCATCGGTTATGGAAGCTGTAACGGCATCGCGAATGGTTTTTCCTTCATCCATCAAACTGAAAGCGTATTCAAACATCATGGCTGCTGAAAGAATGGTGGCAATGGGATTGGCAATGTCTTTACCGGCAGCCTGCGGGTAGGAACCGTGAATAGGTTCAAATACCGAGGTGAAAATGCCGATGGAAGCTGATGGCAGCAATCCGAGCGAACCGGTGATTACGCTGGCTTCGTCGGTGAGAATATCGCCAAACATGTTTTCGGTAACCATTACATCGAAGTTTTTCGGCCACTGTATGATTTGCATGGCGGCATTGTCCACAAACATGTATTCGGTTTGAATGTCGGGATATTTGGGCGCCATTTCCTGGGCTATTTCACGCCATAACCGGGAGCTTTCCAGCACGTTGGCTTTATCCACCACCGTAAGTTTTTTGCGGCGTTTTCCGGCAAATTCGTAGGCCAGTTTCAGTATCCGTTCAATTTCCTCGCGGGTGTAGGTGTTGGTATCGAAAGCTGTGTTTCCGTTGTCTTTTCGGCCTTTTTCGCCAAAATAAATGCCACCGGTAAGTTCGCGGATGCAGACAAAGTCGGCGCCTTCCACCAGTTCACGGCGCAAAGGCGATTTATGCAAAAGCGATTCAAAAGTTTCCACCGGACGAATGTTGGCGTACAACCCGAGTTTTTTACGCATGGCCAGCAAGCCCTGTTCGGGGCGCACCGGCGCTTTGGGGTTGTTGTCGAACCGCGGGTCGCCAATGGCGCCAAACAGCACGGCATCGGAATTCATACACAACTGGTGCGTTTCTTCGGGGTAGGGGTCGCCCACCTGGTCGATGGCTGTGGCGCCGGTTAATCCGTACTCATATTCCAACTCGTGGTTAAACTTTTTGGCCACAGCCTTTACTACTTTCATGGCCTGTTCAATGATTTCCGGTCCGATTCCGTCGCCGGGAAGTATGGCAATTTTTAATTTCATTGTTTTTAATAAATTAATTGTTGTTAGGAATATTGAATTGAACTGAACTTGTGTCAATTTCAATAATAAAAAAAGGATTTTTATTTAACTTTTTTATGGAAGACAGGTTGTCTGCAATAAGCTTAATAAGTTGGCTGCTTGAGATATTTCCAAGATTAATTTTTAAAAGTTTTTTAGGTGTTCTTTTGATGTAAAAACTATTTCTGAAATCTGAATCTTTGGTGATTACGAAATAATCATTTTTATCTGCAAAATCACAAATCATTTCATCTGTGGTCCACCATTTATTTAAAATTTCATTTACATGAATAGCCTTAAATCCGAGTGATTGCAAATGTTTCGTCACTCTGTATGAAATATGTACATCACACAAAAATTTCATCAGGCAACATCTTTAATTGGTTTGCCTGATAAATTAAGTTTAGCGTATTGTAAACTGGCTAAAATATCTTCTTTTTCCAATTCCGGGTGATCTGCAAGAATTTCATCGGTTGTCATTCCGGAACCGAGCATGTCAATAATTACCTCAACCGGCCAACGCATTCCGCGAATGCAAGGTTTACCATGGCAAATTTCCGGGTTAGTTGTTATTCTGTCCAGATAACTCATTTTCTTTGTTTTACTACAAAATTAGTGAAATTTGATGAAAAGTTTTCCTTTAAATCCACATTCAGGCGATACTGTTCTGTGTTTTCTCCAGCAATTCAGGTTGAAATTCATTTTCAATCATATTCAACATTCGTATTGTGGCTTTAATAGCAGCCGCATTTTGGTCGGAATCGAGTCCTTTGGTCTTAAATTCACGTTTTCCCTTCCAGGTGATAACGGTTTCAACCAAAGCATCGGTTCTGCCGCCGGGAGGAATGGTAACCACGTAATCGCCCAGTATGGGAAGGGGTTTTTTAAGGCGTTTGTAAATCTTCCTGACTGCTTTTGCAAAAGCATTAAACTGGCCATCGCCATCGCTGAATTCTTCGTAAACATTCCCATTGATTTCGAGGGCCACATTGGCTACCGGACGCAAGCCCATTGTATGATTTATAGAGTAATTAATAACTTTTATTTTTTCTTCCATCGATTCGTTTTCCAACACATCGGCAACAATGTAAGGCAAATCATCGTTTGTGATGGTTTCTTTTTCGTCGGCAAGTTCAATAATGCGGTTAGTCACTTTTTTCAGCGATTCTGTATCGAGTTGGATGCCCAAATCTTCCAGGTTCTTTTTAATGTTGGCTTTTCCCGAAGTTTTTCCAAGTGCATATTGTCTGATTCTGCCAAAACGCTCGGGAAGCAGATCGTTAAAGTAGAGGTTGTTTTTATTATCGCCGTCGGCATGAATTCCGCTGCATTGGGTGAAAACAAACTCACCAATGAGCGGTTTGTTGGTGGGAATGCGAATTCCTGAAAACGTTTCAACCAATTTCGAAACCTTATTTAACTGGCTTTCGTTTACATTGGTTTTCATTTTCAGGTGGTCTTTTATGGTGGCAATCACGCTCGAAAGCGGTGCGTTTCCTGCTCTTTCACCTAACCCATTTACGGTGGTGTGTACACAACGAATACCCGCTTTTATGGCATGAAAAACATTGGCAATGGCCAAATCGTAATCGTTATGCGCATGATAATCGAATTCAACATCGGGAAAAGATTCAATCATTTCTTTGCAGAAATCGTATGTTTCGTCGGGGTCGAGAATTCCCAATGTATCGGGAAGCATAAAACGTTCAATTTTTTCATCTTTCAGGTTCGAAATCATAAAATGAACGTAATCTTTTGAATTGCGCATACCGTTCGACCAGTCTTCCAGGTAAATATTTACATCGATACCCATTTCCCGGGCGTATGCCAACACTTTTTTAATGTCGGCTACATGTTCTTCCGGGGTTTTACGCAACTGTTCGGTAACGTGTTTATACGAACCTTTACAAAGCAAATTGACCACTTTCCCTCCGGCATCGGCAATCCATTGTAAGGAAATGTTTCCGTCAACAAAACCAAGCACTTCCACTCTTTTGAGATGGCCTTTTTCGGCTGCCCATTTCATAACGCGTTGGGTTCCTTTAAATTCGCCCTCAGAAACCCTTGCCGAAGCAATTTCAATACGATCGACTTTTACATCTTCGAGCAGAACTTTTGCTACACTTAATTTTTCTGTTTCGCTAAACGAAACTCCCGAAGTTTGTTCGCCATCGCGTAAAGTGGTGTCCATTATGGTGAGGCACTTCCCTTCTATTTCAACTGTTTTGCCTGTCATTTTTTTTCTTTCTTAAATTTACCTTGCAGCTTCAAATGCAGCAATTTCATCTTTCATTTCAACCAGATAGTCAATGTCGTCGAGCCCGTTCTGGAGGCAGTGTTTTTTATACGGATTAATTTCAAATTTTTCCGATTCACCTGTTTCAAGAATGGTGAACGTTTGTTTTTCCAAATCCGTTTCGAATTCCGTTTCCGGATTTTTTTCGATGGCATCGAATATTTTTTGCAGGAATTCAGAAGAAACAACAACCGGCAACAACCCAGTGTTTAAAGCGTTGTTCTTAAAAATATCTGCAAAAAAGCTGGAAACCACTACCCGAAAACCGTAATCGTAAATAGCCCAGGTGGCATGTTCACGGCTCGAGCCGCTGCCAAAGTTTTTCCCGGCAACCAGAATTTTTCCCGAGTATTTCGAATCATTGAGCGGGAAATCCGCTTTCGGACTGCCATCTTTATTGTAACGCCAGTCGCGAAACAGGTTGTCTCCAAATCCTTTACGTTCTACGGCCTTTAAAAAGCGGGCCGGTATAATCTGATCGGTGTCCACGTTTTCAACCGGAAGCGCAACAGCCGGTGAAGCTATTTTTGAAAATTTATCGTAAGCCATGTAATTTATTATTTATGATTGATTAATGATTATTTAATAGAACTAACGGGTTTGAATTGTTTTTCTTGAGGCAATAAATATTGCTGTTAATTCTTTTGCTTCCTTCATTAATGGATGTGCCATTTCGGGAGTTGTTAACCCTTCATCGAGTGCAAATTCTACCCAAAAATCACATTCGTCCGATTCTTCCAGCACAACTGATAATTTTGCAGCAAAAGCCGGTGTGGAATGAGCCAAAAGGACAGCTCTGTAGTTTACCGCAACCGAGGTTGCACATCTCATTAACTGGCCTTCAATATGTGATCCTAATTTATTTTTGGGAAGTGATGAAGCAAACTTTACACATCGATGTGCAAATAGTTTCGTTCTGTTTTTTAGTTCATATTTATCCATAGCAAATGTTTTTTATGCGTCAATAATCAATAATCACTTATCATTAATCATTTACAACAGTTCTCTCGGGTCGGTAATCACTCCTGTAATCGCAGCGGCTGCGGCGGTGAGTGGACTGGCCAGCATGGTGCGGGCGCCCGGTCCCTGGCGGCCTTCAAAATTCCGGTTTGTGGTTGACACTGCATATTTCCCTTCCGGTATTTTATCTTCATTCATAGCCAGGCAGGCAGAACATCCGGGCTGGCGAAGTTCAAAACCGGCCGCTTCCAAAATTTCAACCAGACCTTCGGCACGAATCTGTTTCTCTACTTTTTGTGAACCCGGTACCAGCCAGGCTGTTACATTGTCCGCTTTTCTGCGGCCTTTCACAAATCCGGCAAATGACCGGAAGTCCTCAATACGGCCGTTGGTGCAACTTCCCACAAAAACGTAATCCACTTTTTTGCCCAGCATGGGTTCGCCTTCGTGGTACCCCATGTATTGCAACGATTTCAGGAAGGTGTTTTTGTCGCTTCCCTGCATGCCGTTGGTAGTTGGAATTTTTTGGGTAATTCCCACGCCCATTCCCGGGTTGGTTCCATAGGTAATCATGGGTTCAATATCGTTGGCACTGAATGAATATTCGGTATCGAAAACAGCACCTTCGTCGCTTTTCAGTTCATTCCAGCGGGCAACTGCTTTTTCCCACTCTTTGCCTTTGGGGGCGCACTGTCGGCCTTTTACATAATTGATGGTGGTTTCATCGGGGGCAATCATCCCGCCGCGTGCACCACTTTCAATGCTCAGGTTGCAAAGCGTCATCCGGCCTTCCATAGAAAGGCTGGTGATGGCCGAACCTGCATATTCGATAAAATGGCCGGTTCCGCCGCTGGTTGAAATCTGAGAAATAATGTAAAGCGCAATGTCTTTTGCCGTAACACCTTTTTTCAATTCTCCGTTTACCGTAATGCGCATCTTTTTGGGTTTGGGCTGCATAATGCACTGGCTGGCCAATACCATTTCCACCTCGCTGGTGCCAATTCCAAATGCAATGGCGCCAAAAGCTCCGTGGGTAGAAGTATGGCTGTCGCCGCAAACAATGGTCATTCCCGGCTGGGTAAGACCAAGTTCGGGGCCGATGATGTGTACAATTCCATGTCCGTCGCTTTGCAGGTCATGGTAAGTGATGCCATGCTCTGCACAATTTTTTTTCAGCATTTCCACCTGGTTGCGCGACAGTTCGTCCATGATGGTAAGGTGCTGGTTTTCGGTGGGAACATTATGGTCGGGTGTTGCCGTGGTCTTGTCGGGCCTGAATACTTTCAATCCCCGTGTTTTTAATCCCAAAAAGGCAACAGGACTGGTCACTTCGTGAATCAGATGCCGGTCGATATACAACACATTGGGACCGCCTGCCACTTCTTTTACCACATGCGCATCCCAAATTTTATCAAACAATGTTTTCTTTTCCATATTTTTCACTTTGAACTCTGAACTTTAAACTTTAAACTCCCTACTGCGCCACCGGCAATTTATTCACCGCATCGAGAAAAGCTTCAACCGATGCTGTAACAATATCGGTATGTGCGCCAAAACCGTGAAAAATGCCATCGTTGTATTCAATTTGCATGTGCACTTTTCCTATGTCGTCGCTGCCACGTGTGATAGCCTGCACCAGAAATTCTTCAATAGTAACTTGCCGGTGGATAATTTGTTTAACTGCTTTGATGGCTGCATCTACGGGACCGTTTCCTGATGAAGTAGCTTCAAATTTTTCGCCTGAAATATCCAGTCTGACAATGGCCATTGGCGTAAGGCTTTTCCCGGTAACCACTTGTAAAAAGTCGAGTTTAATGCGGCGTTCCTGGCGGGTGGCATCGCCAACCAGCAGGGCAATATCGTCGTCGCGAATGTCTTTTTTCTTGTCGGCCAGTTTCAGAAACTGTTCATAAACCTCGTCCAGTTTTTCTTTGGTGAGTTCAAATCCCAGCAACTCAAGCCTGTGTTTCAGTGCGGCACGTCCGCTGCGTGCGGTAAGCAGAATCGACGATTCATTGATTCCCACATCTGCCGGGTCCATAATTTCATAGTTTTCGCGGTGTTTCAGCACACCATCCTGATGAATTCCGGAAGAGTGCGCAAATGCATTGCGTCCCACCACCGCTTTGTTGGGTTGCACCGGCATGTTCATCAGCCTTGAAACCAAACGGCTGGTGTTGTAAATGTTTTTGGTGTTGATGCCGGTTTCAATACCTAAAACCGCGTACCGGCTTTTCAGTGTCATAACCACTTCTTCAAGCGATGTGTTGCCCGCGCGTTCGCCAATTCCGTTGATGGTTACTTCTGCCTGCCGGGCGCCATTCATTATACCTGAAATGGTATTGGCGGTGGCCATACCCAAATCGTTGTGGCAATGGGTGGAAATAACGGCTTTGTGGATGCCTTTTACATTTTCAACCAGGAATTTGATTTTTTCACCGAATTCTAAAGGTAGTGTATAACCGGTTGTGTCGGGAATATTAACTACGGTGGCTCCTGCCTTAATCACAGCTTCAATCACTTTTGCCAGGTATTCATTGTCGGTTCGTCCGGCATCTTCGGCATAAAATTCTACATCTTCCACATACTTTTTGGCGTATTTTACAGCCTCCACAGCCCGCTCCAGAATGGCATCGGGGTTTGAATTGAGTTTGTATTTGATGTGGTAGGGCGAGGTTCCGATTCCGGTGTGGATACGTCCTTTTTTCGCATATTTTAGCGATTCGGCTGCCACATCAATATCTTTTTGCACTGCGCGGGTAAGGGCACATATAGTGGGCCACGTAACCGCTTTTGAAATTTCTACCACCGATTCAAAATCGCCCGGGCTTGAGACGGGAAATCCGGCTTCGATAATATCTACGCCCAGTTCCTGCAAAGCTTTGGCAACTTCAATTTTTTCCACGGTGTTCAACTGGCATCCCGGTACTTGCTCGCCGTCGCGCAGGGTGGTGTCGAAAATGAAAAGTCTGTCACTCATGTTTGTTTATTTTATTAATGGTTACTTCTATGCATGAAAAAAGCCATCCTCTTTTTCTGAGAATGGCCTATTCCGTTTCTTGTTTTATATTAACAACACACCATTCTCATTTCTTCTGAATTAGAAGAATAATACCGATAATAAGGCTGAGAAGAGCGATGTTGTTTTGTATTATCATACTTTTTACTTACGATTTGCTGCAAATATTAGAATATTTTTTTAAAATGAAAACAAAAGAAATGATTTTATTGATAAAAATTAATAAACAGATAATTTAGTCTGTAATTTAACTGAGGATTTTTGATTTCTGATTTAGTGGTGTGTGCTAATGTGTTAAAAGAAATCCGGGGCAGGAGTTTCTGGTAAATTTCCCGGTTATTTTATGAATGTGATCAAATTGAGAGTTTGGTCCGATGTTATTGGTCTTCAGATGATGTGGCAGAGGATTCGGATTCGGGTTCAATAATGGATTTGGGTTCTTCCCGCCAGAAAACATCGTGCCTGGATAGCGGACGAAGATGAATTTTCCAGTCGAAATCACGGAGGGTTTTTTCTTCTTCGGTTAGTGCAAACAGGGGTTTGAGAATTCCTTCGGGCGCCTGGAGAAATGAAATACGAAACACCTTACCTTCACGAAAACGTATTGAAATCCGGCTGCTTTCTACCCGGTTCAGTCCGATGATTTCCTCCTCCTGCCGGGCATAGTACAGTGTTTGGCCATTACCATTTACATCTATCGTTTTTAACTCGTTGTTAACCATATAGCCCACCATATCTTTCCCTTTTATCTGGTCGTATTTGGTGGAATCGAGTTTCGAGATGATGAAACTGTTGTTTTTCAGGTGCAGTTCATCGGGGGCATCGCTAAACTGTTTCATTTCAATAACGTCGGCACTCAGCTGGTGGGCTTCCGACCAGATGACCGGATTTTTAAACAACTGTACCAGCGAATCTTTAGTGAAATAGACCAGTGAGTCGCATAATCCCTGAAGGTCGGAGCGGAAAAAACGGGTGCCGTACCAGGCGGTTATTATTTTTTCGTTGTCGATGGTATCGGGTACTGTTCGCAACGTATCGGCATGCAGAAACAGGGTGTCTTTTTCGGAATACATCATGAACAAAGCCGAATCGGTAACCAGAGCCAGTTCCAGGCTTTCATTGTAGTCGGCTGTATTTCCGGTAACCACAATGCTGTTTTCAAAGTCTTCCATGTGCACATTGCCCAATGCTCTTCCTTTTCCGTCGGCCTCGTTGTACTTTATGTAGTTGGCTTTCAGTTGCTGGTTTTCATTGTAAATCAACGGATTTTTCAGCAGTTCGGCTTCGCCCGTATGGGTGTCGTACCATCCGTCTTCGGCATACATGGTGTTCGACGAGTCGCGTATGGTGGTGGGCCCCATAATGAATACCCGGCCGGTTTCGGTGTTGTACAGTAGGGTATCGCTGGTGAGGGTGTAATTTTCGTTATGTGCTTCCACCGAATTGTAAAAATGGATGAGGTCGTCGTCGATAAAATACCGGGCAATTTCACTGGTGAGGGTATTGGTGCTGTCCACAATTTTTCCGTTGTATTCGTAAAAACCGATGTTGGCTGCCATGTCGTAATCGAGGGTATCGGTGTAAAGCGTTGTGTTTTTGTTCACCAGTCGCACATTATGGTAAGCCCTTGCCTTGCTGATGTCGCCGTTGTAGTAAACTTTCCGGGCATACAGGTTCAGCGTGTCGCCCTGGTTGATGTGTACATTGCCAAAGGCATCCACACGGTTGGTGCCGGTGTAGGTATATGCACTGTCGGCCCACATCAGTATGTTTTCGTGCCTGATACGCAATGGGCTCCCAATCAGACGCTGGGCGTTAGGGGCAATTTGGTCGTCGGCTTCCCAGTAATCGGCCTGTTCAATTTCAATCCGTTTTTTTTGTTGTGAAAATCCGGTGAGTGAAGCGACCAGCAAAGCAGCCAGCAGTAAAGTCCTGAAGAGGAAAGACAATGACCCGCTTTGCTTTGTCTGTTTCAAAGAGAAACCACCGGGGCGCATGTTATTTTTTTTCAGGTGTTTCAATATCTGTTTTGCTTTTCTACCTTAAATTCAATGGAAACATTATTCCTGTTGAATGCAGTTTTGTAACGGATTACAGCAGTTTGTCAATGATTTGTTCTACCGAAATATTTTCAGCTTCGGCTTTATAGTTTTTAATGATGCGGTGTCTTAAAATGGAGGGAGCAACCGCCTGCACGTCGTCAATGTCGGGAGAGTATTTTCCTTTCAGCGCTGCATGTGTTTTTGCTCCCACCACCAGGTATTGCGATGCACGTGGTCCGGCGCCCCATTTCAGGTACTGCTCCGAAACTTCGGCAGCCATGCCGTTACCGGGACGGGTTTTGGCAGCCAGTGTCACGGCGTAGTTCAGCACATTGTCGTTAATGGGAATTTTTCGGATCAGATCCTGGAAGTACAATATTTCAGTATCGGAAATTACGGTTCTTAAATTGAACTGAAGGTTAGAGGTCGTGTTTTTCACGATGGTGATTTCATCTTCGTATTTGGGGTAGTCGAGCCAAACCGAAAACATGAACCGGTCGAGCTGCGCCTCGGGCAGGGGATAGGTACCCTCCTGCTCGATGGGGTTTTGGGTTGCCAGCACAAAAAACGGATTGCCCAATTCAAACCTTTGTCCGGCAGCGGTTACCGCTCGTTCCTGCATGGCTTCCAGCAGTGCCGACTGGGTTTTTGGCGGAGTACGGTTAATCTCGTCGGCCAGAATGATGTTGGCAAATAACGGGCCCTGAATGAACTTGAACTGACGTTCCTTGTCGAGGATTTCGGTTCCGATAATATCGGAGGGCATCAGGTCGGGTGTGAACTGTATGCGGTTGTACTTCAAACCCAGAGTTTTGGCAATGGTAGTTACCAAAAGGGTTTTGGCCAGCCCGGGTACACCCACAAGCAAAACATGCCCGCGGCTGAACAGACTAACCAGCACCTGATTTATGACTTCGTCCTGTCCGTAAATAACCGTTGAAATTTCATTTTTTAATTCATGGTATTTGTCGCGCAGTGCATCCAGCGCTTCCACATCGTTTTTAAACTTCATCTGAATGTATTTTTTTCTGTTTCCTTTTGAGGTAATTTCCGGGATTTATTTGATCCAGTTGTTGAATTCAAAATTGCAGTTCGCGTAGGTATTGTCAATCCGGATATAGGTTTGTGCCTGTTTGTCCGATATCCATTTTTCCAATACTTTTTGTCGTTTTTGGGCGAGGAATAAATCGGCCAGTTTTTGGTAATCGTTTTGCAGGTTTGCTTTATGCGAATCAATTTTATCAATCAGTTTTACAATTTTGAAGGTGGGTTGCCTGCTTTCCGGGTCAATGGATTCAAACGGGTCCGAAATTTCCCCGATGCGCATGGTTGAGAGTTCTTTACTGATGTTCCCATCCAGTTCTTCTACGGTAAACCGGGAAGACAGGGTATTTGGGTTGATGGCCAGACCGCCGTTGTTGCGTGTGTTTTTATCGTTCGAAAACCGGGCGGCTGCATCGGCAAACGAAATTTCCCCTCTTCTGATTAAATTGGCCAGGCTGTCTAACCGGGTCATAGCCTGTTCTTTTGCTTCCACCGAAATTTTTGGAGTCATCAGTATGTGGCGGGTGTTTACCCGGTCGCCACGCCGGTCGATGAGCTGAATAATGTGGTATCCAAACTGGCTTTTTACCACATTTGAAATGCGGTCGCCCCTCAGGTTAAAAGCAGCGGCAGCATATTCGGGGTCCAACTGGGCCCGCCCCTGAAATCCGATTTCTCCGCCATTGTTTGCCGAAGGTCCTTCGGAATACATAACTGCCATGGCAGCAAAACTGGTGCCTTCTTCAATTCTCCGTTTCAGTTCGCGCAATTCCGCTTTCACCCGGTTATCTTCTTCCAGCGAAATCTCGGGGCGCAGGGTAATTTGTGCATATTCGTATTGTGTAGGAATGGTGGGAATTTCTTCTTCGGGCAGGTTGCGGTAAAACTGCCTCACCTCCGATGGAGTAACCGTAACATCCTGCACAATTTTATTCTGCATTTGCGAACTCATCAACTGGTCTCTGATTACCTGCCTCATTTCTGCCCTGATGTCGGCAATGGGCTTTTTAAAGAAGTTTTCCACCGCTCTTTCGGAGCCAAAGTGGGCTACGTACATTTGCAGCTGCGCATCCATTTGCTGGTTCACCTGGCTGTCGGTTACTTCAATCAGCGTATCCATTTCTGCTTCGGCAATCAACAGCTTGTCGATAAGAAAATTTTCGAGGATTTCGCATTTCATGTCTCCGTCGGAGGTTACTCCCTGCGCCTGCTGGTCCATGTACATTTTCTCAATGTCCGATTTCAAAACAATGTTGCCGCCCACAATGGCCACAATCTGGTCAACCACCCTGTCTTGTGCAAATAAGCCGCCTCCGGCAAAAAGAAATGACAGCATGAAAATAGTAGTGTTTAAAAATGTATTCCGTTTCATTCTTATTCTGTATTATAAATTTTAAAGTTGTTTTTATTAACTCCTTCCTGGTAAATATTATTTTCTACCCTTCTCAGAAATTCTATTTTCCGGCGGTTCAAAATTAAGCTTTTAATATTATCCTGCACATAATCCACCGGCGCCTGGTCGTTTTTCAGTTTATATTCATGTATGGCCATCAGGTAGTAGTATTCGTCGTCGGTATGCTCTACGAACTGATTTTGTTGCAAAAACTGCTCCGGGTTTTCAATGGTTACGGGAATATTGGCAATAACCCGGTCGAAACGAACCCAGCGGTCGGTGAAAATGTCGAATCCTTTGGCATATTGCAGGCAGTAATCGCGGATTTCAATGATTCCTTCTTCTGAGGTGTTGGCAGCCATCTGTTTAAGCAGGTCAGGATTTGCAAAATCGGCCGGAATTTTCATATACACCGCTTTTACGATGCATCTGTCGAGACTGAAATTCTCCGGAGTCTGGGAATAGAGTTCCAGAATTTCCGCATCGGTAACGGTTGTATCCATTCGTTGCGCCATCAGTTCGTTTTTATACCTGAAAATGATGAGCGAATTTCTGTACTCTTCCAGCTCTCGTGTCACATTTTTCAGTTCAGCCGAAAGGTTCTCCTCGGCTTTTTGAAGCACCAGCTCCTGTCGCACCCATTTTCTTATGTAATCATCGGCCATTATTGCACTGTCTTCTCTGGGCAGGTCGGAGGGTACAACAGCTGAAACATCGGTGAGGTAAAGTTTTTTTCCACCCACTTCTGCAACCACTTTGTCGTTGTTTTCAATCCGTTCTCCGCACCCGGAAATGAAAAAAAACAGGAAAAAGGAAAGGCCATATTTTAAAAGAACTTTAAACATGCGGTATGGACTTCAGCAATTTTTTATTCACTTTTACTTTGTATTTTTTACGGATTTTTTTCAACCATTCTTTTTCCAGAAAGTTTTGGTATTCCGAAATATACATTCCTCTGGCTTCGTCCAGGGTTTTGGGTTCGGGAGGTAAAATATCGCCCCTGATGAATGTCAGTTCCGGATTAAAACCGGCCGGGGCTGATCCGTTCCAAACGTAATAATCTACTACCTGGTTGTTGCCTTTTTCCCAGGCGCCTTGTTTTATCTCAATTTTTTGTTCTTCGGCGTTCATTAAATCTTCAATTTCCTCCGGTACCATGCCTGCATTAAAATAGGTGTCGGCTTCTTCGCGGGCTTCTTCGTTTGTGCAGGTGATTATGTGCCCGCTGAAACGTTCTTCCCAGTTGAACACCCCCCGGTTTTTCCGGTAAAAATTTTCAAGTCCGACACTGTCATCGGCAGCAAAATTCCAGATTTTTTCTTCCATAATGTTGAATAACAGCAATCCGTCGTGGTATTCCTGCATTAAAAAACGGAAATCGGTGTATTTTTCTTCAAGCCGTGCGTCTTCGAGTGCAATAATTTCATCATCAATCCAATTTTCGAAGTAATTGGAATGAGCACCTTCCGAAAGGTTTTCTTTCTGAATGAAATTTTGAAAGTCGTTCACATCGAATTCCTGATTGGCGATGGAAAAAAGTACCAGGTTCTCACCTATGGTTTCATTCACCGGAAGTGCTTTAATTATCTGAAAGTTTTCCTCATTAACATCAAAATGATATTCTTCTTTCAGTTTAGCGATGAAAGCTTTTCGTGAGCTGTTGTTGCGCTCGGGGTCTCTTTTAATCCGTTCTTCAATTTCATGCCTTAACTCTTCGAAGGGAGGCACAGGCCGGTGCCCGGTTTTTTTTATGATGTGATAACCAAAAGCGGTTTCAATGGGTTCGGTCATATCACCGGTGTTTTTTAGCGCAAAGGCAGGTTCCGAAAATTCGGCAATCATTCTGCCCGACGAAAACCAGGGCATTTCTCCGCCCTGAACTGCCGACCGCTTATCGTCGGAGTGTTGTTTGGCAAGTTCGGCAAAATCGGCGCCTTCCTTCAGATTTTTGTAGAGGACATCAATTTCAGTTTTTAAAACCGTTTTATCGAAGTTTTCTTCTCCCTGCGGAAACATTTTCATGATGTGTGAAACCTTTATCTCTCCCTGGTTTTCACGAATATCGTTCATTTTAATAAGGTGGTAGCCAAACGAGGTGCGCACCGGTTCGGAAATGGTTCCTGCCGGTGTGCTGAAGGCTGCATTTTCAAACGGAGCAACCATTTGAAAAGCTGTAAAATAACCCAGGTTTCCATGGTTGCTTTGTGCTGACGGGTCTTCGCTGTATTCAACGGCGGCATTGTTGAAATCTTTTCCGGCCAAAATTTCATTTCTCACCTGCCGTGCTTTTTGCAGCACTGCCTCTTCCTGCTCGGGCGTTGCATTTTCGTTCACCAGAAAAAGAATGTGGCTGGCGTTAATTTCGTGGGTCATGCGCCGGTACAATTCTTTCACCAGGGCTTCGTCGTAATTCATGTCGGTGAGGTAGGGTGCAGCCAGCTCTTTCCGGTACCCGGCCAGTTCTTCTGTAAATGCCCGTCCCGTGTCCATTTTCAGGTTCATGGCTTCAACCACTTTCAGCTTGAAGTCGATGTATAGGTCGAGGTACTCTTCGGGTGATTTAACATCCGAATCTTCCAGGAGGTTTTGGTTATTTTTACGGTAAATTCTTTCAAACTCAGCTTTTGTAATTTCGGTATTGCCAATAGTAAGCAGCACCTCATTTTCCTGAGATGAAACAAATCCTGAAAGCAACATTAACAGAACAAGGAACAGAGTTATCTTTTTCATACCTGAATTTTTTATCGACTGCTGTAATTTGGCGCTTCGCGCGTTATGGAAACATCGTGCGGATGACTTTCGAGAACGCCTGCATTGGTTATTTTTGTGAATTTTGCCTGTTGCAGCTGTTCAATATTTCCGGCGCCGCAATATCCCATTCCGGCGCGCAGGCCACCCATCAGCTGAAATAAAACTTCATACAGTGTTCCTTTGTAGGGTACGCGTGCAGCAATTCCCTCGGGAACCAGTTTCTTTATGTCTTCTTCCATGTCCTGGAAGTAGCGGTCTTTGGAGCCTTTTTGCATGGCTTCGATTGAGCCCATGCCGCGGTACGATTTAAATTTACGCCCCTGGTAAAGGATGGTTTCGCCGGGCGACTCTTCCACGCCGGCAAACAAACCACCTGCCATTACCGAGTTGGCGCCGGCAGCAATGGCTTTTACAATATCGCCCGAATACCTTACACCGCCGTCGGCAATTACAGGTACGCCACTGTTTTTAATGGCTTTTGCCACACTGTAAATCGCCGAAAGTTGTGGAATGCCTACGCCTGCAATAACACGGGTTGTGCAGATAGAGCCCGGGCCAATTCCTACTTTTACAGCATCGGCGCCGGCTTTTACCAGGGCTTTGGCAGCCTCTTCGGTTCCAATGTTCCCGGCAACAATGTCTTTTTCCGGATATTTTGCTTTGATTTTTTTCAGCATCTCAACTACCCCTTTCGAATGGCCGTGGGCGGTGTCAACTACAAGTGCATCTACCTGCGCCCTAATCAGTTCATCTACCCGGTCCATGGTGTCGGGTGCTATGCCCACGCCGGCAGCCACGCGCAAACGTCCTTTTTCATCTTTGCAGGCCAGCGGTTTGTCTTTGGCTTTGGTAATGTCTTTGTAAGTAACCAGCCCAATCAATATATTGTTTTTATCAACTACCGGTAATTTTTCAATTTTATAATGCTGAAGGATTTCGGCGGCCTTTTCCAGGTCGGTCGATTCGGTTGTGGTTACCAGGTTTTCGCTGGTCATCACTTCACGTATGGGGCGGTTCATGTCTTTCTCGAAACGCAGGTCGCGGTTGGTTACAATTCCCTGAAGATGCCCTTCCTTGTCAACCACCGGAATGCCGCCAATTTTAAACTGCGACATTATGCCCAGTGCATCGGCTACTTTTTTGTCTTGCGTAATGGTAATGGGGTCGTAAATCATGCCGTTTTCAGCCCTTTTTACTGTGGTAACCTGATGGGCCTGCTCATCAATATCCATGTTTTTATGAATAACGCCTATTCCTCCTTCGCGGGCAATGGCAATGGCCATTTTGTATTCGGTAACGGTATCCATTGCTGCGGTAACAATGGGAGCGTTGATGATAATGGAACGCGAAAAACGGGAAGAAAGATCAACTTCGCGCGGCAAAACTTCTGAGTAAGAGGGAACTAAAAGGACGTCGTCGAACGTGAGACCTTCAAAAATTACTTTATCGGAAAGAAATGACATGAGCTTCAGTTTTTAATTAAAAATAAAGCGCAAAAGTACAAAAAATTAGGTTACTGCCCGGTACATCAGAAGGGATTGAAAGTGTTTGGAATAATAAAAATTGTTAAACAGGAAAATTACAGGGAAATATTAATTTTACCGGAAATAACTCGACGGCAAAAATTTTACTGAAGGCACTGGTGAACAATTTCAGGCAAATACTTACACAATACTGGGGGTACGATGACTTCCGGTCGCTTCAGCTGAACATTATTGAATCGGTTGCAGCAGGAAAAGATACCCTTGGACTGATGCCCACCGGAGGCGGAAAATCTATCACATTCCAGGTGTATTCGCTTTCGCGAAAAGGAATTTGCCTTGTGATAACCCCGCTCATTGCCCTCATGAAAGACCAGGTGGAAAACCTGCAACGGAAGGGTATAAAAGCCCTGAAGATTCACAGCGGCATGTCGAAATCTGAGTTGAAAATTACCATCGACAATGCCGTTTGGGGCGATTACAAGTTCCTTTATGTTTCTCCGGAGCGGTTGAATTCCGAATATTTTAAGGAACGGCTGGTTAAAATGGATGTGAACCTGATTGCCATTGATGAAGCTCATTGTATTTCGCAGTGGGGGTATGATTTCAGGCCCAGCTATATGAACATTGTTCAGTTGAGAGAATTATTTTCTGAAATTCCGTTTTTGGCACTAACCGCCACGGCTACGCCCAAAGTAACCGAAGATATTCAGGAAAAGCTGGGATTCAGGGAACGCAATGTTTTGAGCATGTCGTTTCAGCGCGGGAATTTAAGCTACCTGGTTCGCCAGCGGGAGAACAAAATGGGGTATTTACTGGAAACACTGAAAAAGGTGAAAGGCTCAGGGGTTGTTTATGTGCGCAGCCGGAAGGGAACCCGCGAAATAGCCGGGGAGTTGCGCAAAAATGGAATTTCAGCCGATTTTTACCATGCCGGTCTGAGTACTGGCATACGGCATCAAAAGCAGGACGAATGGCTGAACGGAAAAATCCGGGTGATTGTGGCAACCAATGCCTTTGGAATGGGAATAGACAAGCCCAATGTCCGGTTTGTGGTGCATGTTGACCCGCCCGATTCGCTGGAAGCTTATTTTCAGGAAGCCGGCAGGGCAGGCCGCGACGGAGAAAAGTCGGCAGCTGTATTGCTGTTTAGCAATGCCGATAAAACCAAACTGAAAAAACATGTGTCGGTTGCATTCCCTGAAATTGAGAATATAAAACGCATTTATCAGGCATTGTGCAATTTTCTGCAAATTGCCGAGGGGTTTGGAAAAGGGCAGTCGTTCGAGTTCAGCCTTCAGAATTTTGCCCAGGCATTCAGGTTTCAGCAGGCGATGGTATATAACAGCCTCAAAATTCTGCAGCGGGAAGGTTACCTCGAGTTCACCGATGAGGTGGATAACCCTTCGCGCATTTACTTTGTTGTTTCGCGCGACGATTTGTACAAATTTCAGGTGGCCAATGCCGACTTCGATGCGTTTATCAAACTTATTTTGCGTTCTTACACCGGTCTTTTCAATGGATATGTGTATATCGACGAAGAACTTTTGGCACGCCGAGCAGGAATTGATCAGGATAAGGTTTACAATTTTTTGAAACACCTGCGCAAATCGAAAATTATCGACTACGTGCCCCGCAATCAAACACCTTTTATCTATTTCAGCAAAGAAAGAATTCGTTTGAGTCGTCTGAAAATTTCAAAAGAAAATTACGATTTTCGTAAAAAAGATTTTCTGGAGCGTGTGCAATCGGTCATTCATTATGCCAACAGCACCACAACCTGCCGCAGCCAGCTTCTTTTACAGTATTTTGGCGAAAACGACTCGCCCGAGTGCGGAATGTGCGATGTGTGCCAGTCGATGCACAAAATTGGCTTCAGCGCGTTTGAATTTAAAGAAATAAGCCGGCAGATAAAGAAAATATTGGAAACACCCTGCACCTACGAAAACCTGCTCCTGAAATTTAAAGGAAGCAGGGAGAAAACCATGGAGGTGGTGAAGTGGCTGATGGATGATAAAACCATTGTCTCGCGGGTTGATCGCAAGCTGGAGTGGAAAGAATGAACCAATAAAAAATCTTTATTACTTTTGTGGCAGATTCCATTTTAGAAGAATGATGGGTGAAGCAGATTTACATTCAGTAGTTTACAGCAAAAACGTGGTGGAGTTTGTAACGGTAGCCAACGAGTTTTGCGGGTTAATTGAAAAAGTTAACCGGATGCCGGTTGATCTAAACATGAGAAACCTGCAAAAGGTGATGCCGCTGCTTTACCTGAAAGCTGCACTGCTACCCAAAACCGAAAAACGGCTGGAGGAGCAATTGGAGAAGTATGTTTCGGAGTTGGATTACAATGTGTTGCAACAACGGTGGCTGGAAGCGCTGGGCGAATACGACAGTTATTATGAAGTGTTCGACCCCGACATTCAGTTTGGCGAGGAAATGGTAACGGCCAGCATTTCTGAAAGTTTGCTGGACATTTACCAGGATCTGAAGGATTTTTTAACCGCATACAGCCTGGGCGATGAGGAGATAATGAACGATGCCTTGTATGATAGCGTTTATCATTTCGAGGATTTCTGGGGGCAGCGGCTTGTGAATGTTTTGCGTCCGGTTCACAAATTGATTACCGATGGTGTTGAATTTTCTGCCGATGGTGGAAATAGTGATGACGATGAAATTAAACCGGGAAAAGGAAGCCCCGAATGGCTTGATCGATTTTGGGGAACCCAAACCGGCGAAGAAGAAAAAGATGTTTAAAGAAAGTATAACAAAAGAAGAATTGACCGAACTTCCGCTGAAATGGTTCAACGGAGATATTTATGTCGTTGACAAACCCGGTCAGGTTGACGATGTGGCTGAATATTTATCGGCCCAGCAGGTGATTGGATTTGACACTGAAACCCGCCCGTCGTTTAAAAAAGGGGTGGTAAACAAAGTGTCCCTTTTGCAGCTTGCAACCCCGAACGATGCTTTTTTAATCCGGGTAAACAGGGTAGGTTTGCCGGCTTCCCTGCGGGAAATTCTGGCCAGTCCGAACATCATCAAACCCGGCGTGGCCATCCGCGACGATATTAAAGGACTTCAGGGAATAGCCCGGTTTAATCCCGGAGGGTTTGTCGAACTGCAGGATTATGCCAAAGATTTGGGCATTCAGAATTTCAGCCTGAAAAAATTAACTGCCATTGTGCTGGGTTTCCGTATTTCAAAATCACAGCAACTTTCCAACTGGGAAGCCGATCATCTCACAGAAGCACAACAAATTTACGCTGCTACCGATGCCTGGACCTCGCTGAAGATTTACCAACATTTTCCAAATAATTGATATATGCCTGACGGATATGTAAAAATGGTGCTGAAATCGGGAAAAGACCAGTCGCTGAAAAGGTTTCATCCCTGGGTGTTTTCGGGCGCCATAAAAAAAATGTACGGACAGGTAAGAGAGGGCGATTTGGTGGCTGTGTTTTCCAACAAAGATGAATTTCTGGGAATCGGGCATTATCAGATTGGTTCCATTGCTGTGCGGATTGTCTCCTTTTCGGAAATCGACCCTGGTTTTGATTTTTGGAAAAATAAAATTCAAAAAGCCTGGGATTTCAGAAAGAGGATGGGGTTTGGTGAAAATGCCGAAACCAATGTTTTCAGGCTAATCCATGCCGAAGGTGACGGTTTGCCGGGCCTCATTGTTGATTTTTACAACGGAACCGTTGTTATGCAAATGCATTCGGTGGGTATGTACCTCATTCGCGAAGAACTGGTAACTGCACTGAAGGAAGTGTTGGGCGATCAGCTGAAAGCCGTTTACGACAAAAGTGAAAAAACGCTGCCTTGCAAAGCAGATATTCAGCCCAAAGACGAATGGCTGTTTGGGGAACCTGAAGGCAATGAGGTATTGGAATACGGGCTTAAATTTAAAGTGGACTGGGAAACCGGTCAAAAAACCGGATTTTTTATCGACCAGCGTGAAAGCCGCCTTCTGGTGCAGCAATACGCCAAAAACCGCGATGTGCTGAACATGTTTGGCTATACCGGCGGATTTTCTGTGTATGCCATGCAGGGAATGGCCCGCCTGGTGCACTCGGTAGATGCATCGGCGAAAGCCATCGACCTTACCGGCGAAAATGTGGAACTGAACTTTCCCGGTGATTTGCGTCACGAGGCTTTTACTGCCGATGCCTTTGAATTTCTGAAAGACATCCAGGGAAAATACGACTTAATAATTCTCGATCCGCCGGCATTTGCCAAACACCGAAATACGCTGCACCAGGCACTGCAGGGTTACAAGCGCATTAATACCCGTGCATTTGAGCAAATCAGGAGCGGCGGTATTTTGTTTACTTTTTCCTGCTCGCAGGTGGTTTCAAAAGATCGGTTCCGCGAGGCAGTTTTTACGGCAGCAGCCATTGCCGGTCGCACGGTGCGAATCATTCACCAGCTTACGCAACCGGTCGATCATCCGGTGAATATTTACCATCCCGAAGGCGAATACCTGAAAGGACTGGTGTTGTATGTGGAATAAACCAATGAATAAATTGGTTCAGAAGAAATACGTTTTAACAGAAAATAAAATGGACGGAAAGAGATCAGTTCAAAAGCTAAATGCAGAATTAAAAGGAAAATCCATCGTTGAAAAACTTGAGTTTTTGGTTGAAAATTATGTGGGGAAAATTGTTTTCACTACCAGTTTTGGGTACGAAGACCAGGTAGTAACCGACATAATTTTTAAAAATGGATTTCCCATTGGAGTGGTAACGCTCGACACAGGGCGCATGTTTGAAGAAACTTACAAGGTTTACAGAAGTACCCTCGAAAAATATGGAAAGCCCATTAAAGCCTTTTTTCCGCCAACCGACAAAGTGGAGAAACTTTTAACAGAGAAGGGACCGTTTAGTTTTTACGAATCGGTGGAAAACCGGAAAGAGTGCTGCTTCATACGAAAGGTGATTCCGCTGAAGCGAGCTCTGGAAGGGAATGAAATCTGGATAACCGGACTGCGCGCCTCGCAATCGGCAAACCGCAGTGGAATTGAGGAGTTTGAGTGGGACGAAGGGAATGCCATTGTAAAATACAATCCGCTGTTGGAGTGGAGCCTCGACGAAGTTAAAGCGTATGTGAAAGAAAACAATGTTCCATACAATGTGCTGCACGACAGAGGTTTTGTAAGTATTGGCTGCGAGCCCTGCACGCGGGCAATCAAACCGGGTGAAGATTTCAGGGCCGGTCGCTGGTGGTGGGAACAAAACTCAGGTAAAGAGTGCGGACTTCATGAAAGCAGGTAAAGAAAGTCTGCTAAAAAACAAACGGACGTTTTAAATGAATTCTTACAGTTCAGTAAGGTAACCCGATAATTCTTTAGTGGCTCCTTCAAGCGAATTTCCAACTTCTGTGAGCAGTGGTGGAATCTCGTCAGTTTTGTTGCTTTCCGCCAGATTTTGAATTTGTTTCAGGGTTTTTCCCGTTTCGTCCATCATAAAAATAAGAACCGACGACTTGGCGGTATGTGCTTCTTTTGCCAATTCGGAAATTTCGTTGTTTGTCAGAAACCTGTTCATGTTCGAAACAAAGTCGGGCACCTGTTTCAAGAATATTTCTATCAGTTCCTTTTGAAAACCGGTATCTCCACCCGAAATCTCTTCCAGGTAGCCAAGGTTTACATATTCAAATCGATTACTCATTTTAATTTTTAAAAAAATTGGCATGCAAATGTAACCAAATTATTGAACAATTGAATTGCTGAAACGATGATAAAATTCATGTGAAAGGCCTCCCCGAATCCATAGCTTTGCATTAAAATTAATTCAAACAATATGAAGTTTACTGCACTTAATGAGGTTCACAAAAAGGCAGGCGCCAAAATGGTTGAGTTTGCCGGATACGAGATGCCCATCGAATACAGCGGAATAAAGGACGAACACATGACCGTTAGAAACACAGTTGGTGTTTTCGATGTTTCGCACATGGGCGAGTTTTGGGTAAATGGCCCGCAGGCCATTGAACTGATCAATAAAATCTCGTCAAACGATCCTTCTGCTCTGCGGCAGGGACAGGCTCAATATACCTGCTTCCCCAACGGTAAGGGAGGCATTGTTGACGATCTGCTCGTGTATTGTTTCAGCAACACAAAGTACCTCATGGTTGTGAATGCTTCAAACATTCAAAAAGATTGGGAATGGGTTAATATTCAAAATGATTGCGGAGCAGAACTCGAAAATGCTTCCGACAGTTTAAGCCAGCTCGCTGTGCAGGGCCCCGCTGCGGTTAAAACACTTCAAAAACTTACCGACATTGATTTAAAAGAAATAAAATTTTACAGTTTTAGTGTCGGGCAAATAGCCGGTATTGATGATGTAATTATTTCTGCCACAGGATATACCGGAGCCGGAGGATTTGAGCTTTACTGCAAAAATGAAGATGTTGAAAAGTTATGGCATGCCGTGTTTGAAGCCGGTGAAGAATTTGGAATTAAACCCATTGGGCTGGCCGCCCGCGATACACTCCGGCTCGAAATGGGATATTGCCTCTACGGAAACGACATCGACGACACCACATCTCCCATTGAAGCAGGACTGGGCTGGATTACCCGGTTTAACAACGGCAGGCAGTTCATCGACCGTGACTTTTTAATGATGCAGAAGAATGAAGGAGTATCCCGCCGGCTGAGGGGTTTTGTGATGCTTGAAAAAGCGATTCCGCGCCACGGCTATGAACTGGTTGACAACCATGGCCTGATCGTTGGAAAAGTAACCTCAGGAACCCTTTCGCCGGTACTTGGCAAAGGAATTGGGTTGGGTTATGTGGCCAGGGAATATGCCGCTTTGGGCACTTCAATTTATGTAAAAATCAGAAACAAAACTATTCCTGCAGAAATTGTGAAGTTGCCTTTTATTTAAAAAACGTATAAATAAACTGCTGATTTCTTTTTTCTGTTCAAAAAACAGCTTTCTTTTTCCAAATCGCATAAATTTGCAGGTGTTATGATTTTTCTCATCTGCAAATCATCTGCGATTTACGAAATTTGAAGCGGGTGTTTGTACAATATGGTTTTAGTTATTCACCTAAAAAAGTTGAAAGAATGAAGAAACACAATTTTTATGCAGGGCCATCTATTTTGCCCGAGTTTACAAAAGAAAAAACGGCCGAAGCTGTATTGAACTTTGCCGGCACCGGTCTCTCAGTAATGGAAGTTTCGCACCGCAGTAAAGAGTTTGTTGCCGTTATGTCAGAAGCTCAGGCACTGGTTAAAGAACTTTTGCAGATGCCCGAGGGATACTCCGTGCTTTTCCTTCAGGGGGGGGCAAGTCTTCAGTTCCTGATGGTGCCGTACAACCTGATGGCCAAAAAAGCTGCCTACCTGAATACCGGGTCGTGGGCCTCCAAAGCCATTAAGGAAGCCAAAATGATTGGCGAGGTGGTTGAAGTAGCCAGCTCCAAAGACGCTAATTTCAATTACATACCAAAAAATTACGAAGTTCCTGCCGATGCCGATTACTTCCATATAACATCGAACAATACCATTTACGGAACCGAAATTCTGACCGATCCCGTCGTGGGTGTGCCATTGGCTGCCGACATGTCGTCGGATATTTTCAGCCGTCCGGTGGATGTGTCGAAATACGATGTAATTTACGCCGGAGCTCAGAAAAACCTGGGGCCTTCGGGAGCCACCCTTGTGATTGTGAAAGACGATGCACTTGGCAGAGTTGACCGGCCAATTCCCACCATGCTCGATTATAAAACGCATATCGACAAAGAATCGATGTTTAACACTCCGGCAACTCTTCCGGTTTTTGCCTGCTTGCAAACCTTACGCTGGCTGAAGGAAAACGGTGGCGTGGAAGCCATGGAGAAAGTAAACATGGAAAAGGCCGGTTTGCTGTATTCAGAACTCAACCGCAATAAATTATTCGTTCCTACAGTGAGCAACCCGGAAGACAGATCGCGCATGAACGTCACTTTTGTGATGACTCCGGAATATACCGAACTGGAAAAAGACTTCCTTGAGTTTGCCACATCGAAAGGAATGGTGGGCATCAAAGGCCATCGATCGGTGGGAGGATTCAGGGCGTCAATCTATAACGCCATGCCTGTGGAGAGTGTTAAGGCGCTCATTGAAACCATGCAGGATTTTGAAAGAAACAAATAGAAAAAAATGCAGGGTGAAAATCCTGCATTTTTTCTGAAAACCAATACAACATGATGAGAAAAATCTTAATTGCAACTGAAAAACCATTTGCCTCTGCGGCAATAAACAAAATTGAAAAGGTATTTGGAAAAGCCGGCGAAAAGTACAACCTCGAACTGCTGGAGGCATATACCGAAAAGGATGAATTTTTAAAGGCTGTGGCCGATGCCGATGCGTTGGTTGTGAGAAGTGATAAGGTGGACCAGGCAGTATTTGAGGCAGCCCGCAAACTGAAGATTGTAGTGCGTGCTGGTGCCGGCTACGATAATGTTGATTTGGAAGCAGCCACTGCCAAAAACGTAGTAGTAATGAATACGCCCGGACAAAATTCAAATGCTGTAGCCGAACTGGCTATTGGCCTCGCTATTTTAGGTATCCGGGAATTATTCAGTGGAAAACCGGGCGGAGAACTCCGTGGACGAACCCTTGGCCTTCACGGATTTGGATATGTTGCCCGGAATGTGTTCCGAATTGCCCGGGCATTTGGCATGAAAGTGATTGTTTACACCCGGTACAGTAAAAGTGCCGCTGCCGCAATTGGATTGAAAGTAACCAAGTCGCTGGAGCAGCTTTACGAAAAGAGCGACATCGTTTCCATTCACGTACCTGCCCGCGGCGAGCACATTAAATCAGTAAGCTACGAGGTATTGAAACATTTGAAAGACAGGGCCGTGATAGTGAATACGGCAAGGAAAGAGGTGATTAATGAACCCGATCTGGTGCGGATAATGGAAGAAAATCCCGGCCTGAAGTACATGTCGGATATTACACCCGATTGTGAAAAAGAGTTTGCTGAAAAATTTGAAGGCCGCTATTTTTTCACTCCCAAAAAGGCAGGTGCACAAACGGCTGAGGCAAACATCAAGGCAGGAGTTGCAGCTGCCGAACAAATTGTGGCGTTCTTCGAAAAAGACGATACCACTTTCCAGGTCAATAAAAAATAAATATGGCTACTGTAAAACCATTTAAGGGGCTCCGGCCTCCGAAACAAATCGTCGAAGAGCTGGCCTGTCTTCCTTATGATGTAATGAATTCGGAAGAAGCAGCCCAAATGGCAAAGGGGAAAGAGAAGTCGCTTCTTCGCATTACCCGTGCCGAAATCGAGTGTCCCGGTGTTGAAGACATTCATTCGGAAACAGTGTATAACAAGGCACTCGAAAACTTCAGGGCTTTTCGGGAAAAAGGCTGGCTGGTGCAGGACGATGAGCCGAAGTATTACATTTATGCACAAACCATGAACGGGCGCACACAATACGGTATTGTGGGCGGCGCTTCCTGTGCCGATTATGAAAACGGGCTGATAAAGAAACATGAGCTTACCCGGCCCGAAAAAGAAGAAGACCGCATGGTGCTTACCCGCTACCTGAATGCCAATATCGAGCCGGTATTTTTTGCATACAAGGCGGTTCCCGAAATCGATGCCATTGTTAGCGAAGTGGTTACTTCAAATAAGCCCGATTACGATTTTACTGCCGAAGACGGCTTTGGACATCACTTCTGGGTAATAAATGATCTTGTTAAAAATAATGCCATTCAGCAACTTTTTACCCAAAAAGTGCCGTGTACCTATGTGGCCGACGGGCATCACCGCACGGCTGCTGCTGCCCGTATTGGCCTTGAGAAAACGGCTCAGAATCCAAACCACACCGGAAATGAAGAGTACAATTATTTTATGGCTGTGCATTTCCCCGACAATCAGTTGCAGATTATCGATTACAACCGCCTGGTGACTGACCTGAACGGCTTGCCGGATGAAGATTTTCTGTCGGAACTCAGCAGGGCTTTCGAGGTGGAAAACCAGGGAGCAGAAACGTTTAAGCCCACCCGGCTGCACGAGTTCAGCCTTTACCTGTCGGGCAACTGGTATAAGCTAACAGCACGACGGGGAACATTCAATGATAACGATCCTATCGGTGTGCTCGACGTAACCATTTTATCCAATCAGGTTTTGGCGCCATTGCTTGGGATTACCGATTTGCGCACGTCAAAACGCATCGACTTTGTTGGGGGCATTCGCGGATTGGGCGAGCTGAAAAAACGAGTGGACTCGGGAGAAATGAAGGCTGCATTTGCCCTTTACCCGGTTTCCATGCAACAGCTTATTAACATTGCCGACAGCGGAAATATTATGCCGCCCAAAACCACCTGGTTCGAGCCCAAACTTCGTTCCGGGCTGGTTATTCATAAACTCGACTGACATGTATTTTAAAGTTTTGGTTTGAAAAGGTTCTGTTGCTCAACAGTGCCTTTTCTGGTTTTTTAACATCCGGTTCCCTGTATTTTTTTCCTGAAAAATCGCTAAATTCAGCGGTTTAAAAATTTCAACCAATGGATATTGACAAAACAACACTGGCCAGCATTTACAAACGGAAAAAAAACGACCGCGATATTTTTCAGGAGCTAATGCCTGTCAAAATAAAGGAGGTGCTTTTGGTAGCCACCCTCTACGATTCCTATACCATAGTGCGCGAAGGACAGTTCAGCGATAAAATTTTTGGCGAATACCTTCAGCTGAATCTGTACGCCGCCCCCAGGTTTACAAGCGTAAATACCACCGAAGATGCGTTGCTTACCCTTGAACACCGCGATTTCGATTTGATTATTGTGATGGCCGGGCTCGACAAGGATGCCGCAGTGGAAACATCGCGGGCTATTGGGAAACTGAGGCCCCGGATTCCCCTGTTGCTGCTGGCAAATAATAACTCCGACCTGCGTTACTTCCAGGCCGAAATGCGAAAGTTCGACTTCATCGACCGTATTTTTGTCTGGAATGGTAATTCCAACGTTTTTCTGGCCATGATAAAATATATTGAAGACAAAAAAAATGTGGCCAGAGATACCCAAAACGGAAATGTACGCGTGGTGCTTCTGGTCGAAGACAGCATCCAGTACTATTCGCGCTATTTGCCAATGCTGTACACCACAATTATGACGCAGACACAGATTCTGGTACAGGAAGACGCCAAAGACGAGCTGCATAAAATCTTGAAAATGAGGGCCCGGCCCAAAGTGATTCTGGTCGATAATTACGAAGATGCGGTGAAAATTATCAACAGTTACCGCCGTTACATGCTTTGTGTTATCTCGGATGTGAAGTTTGAAAAGGATGGCAGGGAAGACGGCGATGCGGGAATTGAACTTTTAAAATTTGCCAAAGGTACACTCAAATATCCCATTCCTGTGTTGTTACAGTCGCAGGAAATTAACAATGCCAAAAGGGCCAAAGAGATTGATGCCGATTTCATCGACAAAAACTCGGAAAGTCTTTCCATGGATATCCTCAACTTTTTATACCGCAGGTTGGGATTTGGCAGTTTTGTATTCAAAGGAATGGATGGAAAACCGATTACGGAAGCCGCCAATTTGAATGAATTCCAGGAGAAATTCAGGGATATTCCTGCAGAAGCGCTGCTGTACCATGGCAAGCGTAATTCGTTTAGTACGTGGCTTATGGCGCGTGGAGAAATAAATATGGCAGAACTTCTGCGCCCGGTGAAAACAGAAGATTTTGGCTCGGCTGAAGACTTGCGCAGGTTTTGTCTCGATGTTTTTAAAACGGTACGTTTTGAAAAGCTGAAAGGCACAATTGTAAATTTCGATCCTGCACTGGCAACCTCAAACCGGCTGATTTCGCGTATGGCCAAAGGATCGCTGGGCGGCAAAGGACGTGGAATTGCTTTTATCTGCAACTTCATTGAGAACATCGATTTTCAGAAGCTGATACCGGAAATGAATATCCGGATTCCTGCCACCGCCGTAATTGGCGCTCTGGAGTTCGACAAGTTTGTTGAAACCAATAATTTATACGACGACATCTACTCCCTGAACGATTACGAGTCAATCCGGCAGCATTTTCTCGACTCCGAATTCGACAATAAAATAAAAGACCGGCTGATGCAGTATGTGAAACAAATGAACAAGCCGCTGGCTGTAAGATCGTCGGGGCTTTTTGAGGATTCGCTGCTGCAACCTTTTTCCGGCGTGTATGCCACGTACCTTATTCCCAATAATCACCCGGATATTGAGGTGAGGTACAACCAGCTTGAAACGGCTGTGAAACTTGTTTACTCAAGTATTTTTACCGAATCGGCACAAGCCTACTTCGACGCCATTCATTACAAAATTGAGGAAGAGAAAATGGCGGTGGTCATTCAGGAGGTAGTGGGTCAGGATTACAACAACAAATATTACCCAACCATTTCGGGAGTGGCACAATCGTACAATTATTATCCCATTTCGTACATGAAACCTGAAGATGGCTTTTCGGTGGCAGCAGTCGGACTGGGAATGTATGTGGTAGGTGGTGAAAATTCCTTCCGGTTTTGTCCCAAATACCCCAACATAAATCCGACATCCATTGGCGATCTTCTGCGCGATTCGCAAAAAAGTTTTTATGCCATTGATTTGTCTGTGCCTGACATCGATCTGGTTAGCGGCGGTGAAGAATCGGGCATTCGAAAGTTCAGGATAAAAGAAGCTGAAGAAGACGGCACCCTGGATCATGCTGCATCTACCTATTCCATGGAGAACGATGATTTGATTCCGGGAATTCAGGGGAAAGGACCCCGGATAATCGACTTTGCCAATATTTTGAAATACAAGTATATGCCGTTAACCGACACCCTGGTTTTGCTGCTGAAACTGTTTAAGGAGGCCATGGGATCGCCGGTGGAAATTGAGTATGCCATCGATTTGGATACCAAAGAAAACGGCCTGCCAACCTTTTACCTGTTACAGATAAAACCGCTCATCAGGGTTGAACAGCAGGTTGATATCGATGTGGGACAGTTCAATCAAAACGGACTTTTTATGTATGCCGAACGGGGGATGGGAAATGGTATAATTGAGCATGTCAGAGATGTGGTTTATGTCGATCCCGCCACCTTCGATAAAACAAAAACCCGGCAAATGGCGACGGAAATCAGCAAGTTGAATCACTATTTCGACAAGGAAGACAAAGAGTATATTTTGGTTGGCCCGGGACGTTGGGGATCTCGCGACCCATTTACGGGAATTCCGGTGCTGTGGGCGCATATTTCAAAAGCAAGGGTAATTGTTGAAATGGGGTTACCCAACTTTCCGCTCGATGCGTCGCTGGGGTCTCATTTTTTCCACAATGTTACCTCAATGAACGTGGGATATTTTTCGATACCCCATAACGCAACAGATGCAAAGCTCAACATGGATATATTACGAAATCAGAAACTTGTTAATGAAACGGAGTTTATAAAACACATTGAATTTGAAAAGCCACTTGTCGTTTTAATGAATGGTAAGGAAAGGCGTGCGCTTATACATGCCGGGGAGCCGTAAAATGTGTTAATTTATTTCAAATCAGTATGTAATTATTGCTGCCGGAATTTGGTAATTCATTATAAAATTTATCTTTGTCGTTTCTCGGCAGAAAAATGAAATTGTAACGAAATCAACATAAACAATAACAAAAAGTTTTATAAAATTAAACCGTAACATCTGTTACATAAAAATTATCAGCTTATGACCAATATTTTCATTTTAGTTCCGTTTGCTTCCATTCTTGCATTGGTTTTTGCATGGTTTTTCTTCAAATCGATGATGAAGAATTCGGAAGGTACCCCCCGAATGATAGAAATAGCTCAATATGTGAGAGAGGGGGCTATGGCCTATTTGAAGAGGCAGTATAAAGTGGTGGCTATTGTTTTCGTCATTTTGTTTATTTTGCTTACGATTATGGCTTATTTTAATGTTCAGAACCCGTTTGTTCCGGTAGCCTTTTTAACGGGAGGTTTCTTTTCCGGGTTATGTGGTTTTCTGGGCATGAAAACGGCCACTTTTGCTTCTGCCCGTACTGCCCACGGAGCTTCCCAGTCGCTTAACAAAGGACTGCAGGTAGCATTCCGCAGTGGTGCAGTTATGGGCCTGGTGGTAGTAGGTTTTGCGTTGCTCGACATTGCTGCATGGTTCTGGGTATTGAACGAGTATGTTTACACTCCGGACAACATGGCCAATGGTCTTCACTTTTTGGGATTAAACCTGGTGCATCCTCACCCGGAGTATGTTACCGGTGGTGTAATTAATGCAGCCGGAGAAAGGGTGAAACTGATTGAAATTACAGTTACGATGCTTACTTTCGGCATGGGTGCTTCAACACAGGCTTTGTTTGCCCGTGTGGGTGGTGGTATTTATACCAAGGCTGCCGATGTGGGTGCCGACCTCGTGGGTAAAGTGGAAGCCGGCATTCCTGAGGACGATCCGCGTAACCCCGCAACTATTGCCGATAACGTAGGCGACAATGTTGGCGATGTAGCCGGTATGGGCGCCGACCTGTACGAATCGTATGCCGGTTCCATTCTGGCAACAGCCGCACTGGGTGCATCATTGCCTGCTTTGGTTATGAAAGATGCCGGGCTTACGGCATACCAGGCTGTTTTGGCGCCAATGATGGTGGCCGCCATAGGAATCATTCTTTCCATTGTGGGAATTTTTATGGTTCGGACCAAGGAATCGGCCACCCAAAAAACGCTGCTTAATGCCCTGTTGCTTGGTACCGGAGGCAGTTCCGTGCTAATTCTGTTTGCCATGGTTGGCCTGGTATTACTGGGCTGGGTTACCTGGGGTGTATTCTGGGCTGTGGTAATTGGGTTGGCTGCCGGAGTAATTATTGGCCAGGCAACCGAATATTTTACCTCCGATGAGTATAAACCTACCAAAGGGATTGCCCGTCAGGCACAGCAGGGGCCGGCTACTACCATTATCGATGGCCTCGCTGTGGGTATGTATTCCACATGGATACCGGTAGTAACCATTGTTTTGGGAATTATGGGTGCTTTCTGGGCCGCCGGTGGCGCACAACATTTTGCCATGGGCGTTTACGGAATTGGCTTTGCAGCTGTGGGTATGCTTTCCACTCTTGGAATTACCCTGGCTACCGATGCCTTTGGGCCCATTGCCGATAACGCAGGTGGAAATGCCGAAATGGCCGAATTGGACCCGCAGGTCCGCGAACGCACCGATGCCCTCGATATGCTTGGAAATACAACCGCTGCAACCGGAAAAGGATTTGCCATCGGTTCTGCGGCACTGACTGCCATGGCGCTTATTTCAGCTTATATGGAGGAGGTGCGCCTGTGGTTTGATAAAATTGCCAAGATGGGAGAAGGATTCGTTACCAAAGGTGGATATGTTTTTTACCACGACGTAGCGCCTTCTGTGGAAGAAGGTGTTGAGGTAATTAAAATCTCAACCGCTTCGGTGAAACAGTTCTCGGCAGCTTACGATATTACCCTGTTTAATCCGTTGTTCCTCGGGGGACTTTTCCTCGGCGCTATGATGGCATTTGTGTTTAGTGCCATGACCATGAAAGCGGTTGGTCGTGCTGCCGGTGCAATGGTGGATGAGGTTCGTCGTCAGTTCCGCGAAATTAAAGGAATTTTGGAAGGAACAGCCATACCTGAATACGCCAAATGTGTTGAAATTTCAACCAAAGGCGCTCAGCGCGAAATGATGCTTCCTTCGCTGGTAGCCATTGCAGTTCCCGTAATTGTTGGTGCAACTATGGGTGTTGCCGGTGTGGTTGGTTTGCTTGCCGGCGGTTTAACTACCGGATTTACGCTTGCCGTATTTATGAATAACGCCGGTGGAGCATGGGATAACGCCAAAAAATTCATTGAAAAAGGAAATTACGGCGGAAAAGGCAGCGAAGCGCACCATGCCGGTGTAGTGGGCGACACCGTGGGCGACCCGTTTAAAGATACTTCCGGTCCTTCACTGAACATTCTTATCAAATTGATGACAATGGTTTCGGTGGTAATGGCCGGTTTAACCGTTACTCTAAGCCTTCTGTAACCGGTTTTACAATGCTTTTGGAAAAGCCATCTGTCAAACCGGCAGATGGCTTTTCTTTATGGCCCATAAAGAAAAAACAAGCTAATTTAAAATGATTCTTGAACAAAATCTTTTTATATTTAGTTCCTGTTAATAGATAGTAATAACTAAAAAATCAATGAATATGGCAGATCTTTCAACTACCTACATGGGTATTAAACTGAGAAGCCCCCTGATTTTGGGGTCGTGCAACCTGGTAATGAAACCGGGAGTAGCCGAACAACTGGAAGAAGCAGGGATTGGGGCTATTGTTTACAAATCGCTGTTCGAGGAGCAGGTACAGCTCGAAGACCTGCAAATGTCGGAAGACTTATCCGAGTATGAATACCGCAATGCCGAAATGGAACGCCTGTTTCCAAGCATTGAACATGCCGGGCCCAAGGAGCACCTGTTTAACCTTGAAAAACTGAAAAAAAGTGTGAATGTTCCGGTTATTGCCAGCCTGAATGCCATTTACGAACCTACGTGGATTGAGTATGCCAAAGAGCTGGAAAAAACCGGAGTAGATGGCCTGGAACTGAATTTGTATGCTGTGCCCGGTTATTTTGAAATGGAAGGAAATGCTGTGGAAGCCAAACAGGTGCAGATTGTGGAAGCGGTAAAACAGGCCGTTAGCATTCCGGTAAGTGTAAAAATCAGTTTGTTTTATACCAATCCGCTCAATTTTATAAAAAAAGTGGATGAGGCGGGCGCCGATGCCTACGTGTTATTTAACCGTTTTTTTCAGCCCGATATTGATGTGGATGAAGAAGAATTTTATTTCTCGTGGAGCCTGAGTAACCGCAAAGACAGCCTGATGGCCCTTCGGTTTGCCGGCTTACTTTATGGTAACCTCGATGGCAGTATTTGTGCCGGCAGGGGAGTATATAATGCCAAAGATGTAATTAAACTGATTTTGGCGGGAGCCGATGCCGTACAAATTGTGAGCACTATTTACAAGAACAAACCCGAGGTGGTGTCTGATATTTTAATGGATTTGAACCGTTGGATGGATGAGAACGAATATAAATCGCTCGACGATTTCAGGGGAAAACTTTCGCGTAAGAACCTGAAAGACCCATTTGTTTACCAACGCGGGCAATATGTTGACATCATTATGAATTCGGAGGAGATAATTAAAAAATACCCGATGGTGTAAGGCAAATCAGGTCGTGCAATGGCAACAAAAAACTACCGTAAAAAAAAGTGGTAGTTTTTTGTTTTTAAGCCTGTTTCATCAGAGGTACTCTATCTCAACATGCTTAAAAAACTTGTTTGTCAGAATTTTTACAATTCGTTTTACAACAAATTTTCGCAATTCAAGTTCAATGGGTTGCTCCGGGTCCTGATGTGCCCAGTTGATTCGTGTTCCAACGATAATGTCGATTTGGTCGTGCTGAAGCAGCAATTTAACTACTTTTTCCGCAGGGCTGTCGAGCAGCCTTATTTCGCTGTTGTAGTTTTCCAAAATTTCTTCCACTTTCCCGAGGGTCAGAATTCCTTCGGTTACCATCTCAAACCCTTCCATGCGTGCAGCCGGTGGCTGAAGGTCTTTTGTTTTAGCAACATGCTGTATTTCAACCTCAACGTCTAACTCGCGCGCTACAATTTCGGCAGTGGTTCCCCCGCATATTATCTTTTTCCCGTTAAAGCTTTTAATGCGGTCCACAAAATCGTAGTCTTTTATTTTATAAAAAGGGGGTCCGGTAATAAGCATAAATTTCCGGGGTTCCCTGAAATAAATAACTCCACAGGTGGTATCGTCTTTCATTTCAAAGTTGTCGTTCATGCTGGCCTGGTTAATTATTTTCCGGCCCAGCCTCGATGCTGAAATGTCGGGCATCCGGCTTACCTGGTTCAGGGCAAATTCATATACATTTTCAACTCCCCATCCCATGGGGTATCTGTTGTTTCCCAATCCCGACTGTACCACGCCATCGGTCAGAAAAACTATCCGGTCTTCTTTGTGGGCTGTGAATTCGCGGCATCGCAAAAGTTTTCCAATATTTTCTTTACCCCGCACCTCCAGCATATATTCTTTGGGTTGATAGGGTTTTCCGTTGCGGATAATCAAAACCGGTGGATTATCGTAATTAATTATCCGCACCTGTCCGTCGGTTTCCAGTTCAATAATAGTAAATGTGGCGTAACTCTCTTTCCCGTCGCTGCTCTTGGGCAGCGCTTCCATAATAATGCGGGCCGAAATTTCGGGTTTGGTGTGGAATCGGGCATATTTAAGTGCCATGGTCGCCGTAAGCTGCGCCAGTACGCTGGCTTTTATGCCATGCCCAATTCCGTCGCTCAGAACAAGTATGGTGCGTCCTTCTTCCTTGAAAATATCAGATAAAAACACATCCCCGCAGGCAATTTCACCCTTTGGTTTTTTTTGCTGAACATCTATTTCAACGTGGTAATTCGGATTATTAGTCGTCACCATATCTGTATGATTGTATAATTGAATTCAGTAATTCTTCGGTTTCAGCGGCATTTTCGCCCAGCAGGTGGGCAATTTTCTGAACGGTTTCAATATTCTGCTCTTTAATGCGCTGGGCCCGGTTAATTATTTCGTCGCGCACCAGCAATGGCGCCGACATATCGCGGATGACTGCTCCCACCACTTTCTGTTTGTACAAGGTTACCACCGAAACATGCAATAGTTTGTTGTTAAACCTGATGTCGCGTTCCAGCATATCTTCGCCCGACGACATAATGCCTGAAAGCATTTTGAAAATTACATCGGGAACGATTTCTTCCACGCCGGCACCCTTCAGCCCGGGTATTGTATCGAACAACTCAATAATTTCCTCACCCATTAAACGGGCAAAACTATCGTTGGAGTCAACTACTTTGTGGTTTTCATCCATCATAATAATACCCACATTGATTTTATGAAGCATGTGCGACGAAATTTCCATCGACTCCTGTGCTTTCTCCAGCCGCAATTCGGTTTTCTTCAGTTTGGTTACATCGTTAATTGAACCTACAATGCCAATAACATCTCCGTCGTTGTTGCGGATAACGGCTTTGTTAATCACTACATCCATTCGCGTTCCGTCTTTTTGCCTCACCTGGGTTTCATAAACCTGAACGTCGGGATTGGCCAGTAATTCCTGGTCTTTTTGTGAATAAATTTCAGCCATGTGCCGGGTGTGCACATCAAAAGTCGATTGGCCAATAATCATGCTGGCCGGTTTGCCCGAAAAATCTTCGTGCGCTTTGTTGCACATTTGGTAAACGCCTTTCAGGTTGCGGTAAAAAATAGGAATAGGCAGTGCATCGAAAATTTTTTGGTAAAATTCCGGATCGTCGATATTCCCGGGCAGAAAAGATTTCTTGTCGTAAATCATTTTTAGCTTTTTTTTAATCAGGGCGAAATGTAATGAATAAAAATCTTATTTACATTCATTTTAAATCTATTTAAAAACAGGAATTTGTGATTTTTGGCAGCTCGCAAATGTTTTCTTCCGTTATCTTTGCCCAAAGGATAAATATTCAACTTTAAATGAAAAACCGTGAAAATCAGTGATATTGCAAAATTTACCCAGGCGCGTATTGTAGCCGGTGAAACCGAATCAGAAAAAGACTTTGACAAAGCTTTCAGTTCCGATTTGATGAGCGATGTGCTCACCATCGATGATGAGAATATTTTGTTGATTACCGGACTCTCGAACCTGCAACTGGTCCGAACAGCCGAAATGTCGGATATACATGCGGTGTTGCTGGCTCGCGGGAAAAAAGCCACACCGGAGATGATTGAGCTGGCAAACGAAAACAACCTGGTGATTATGGAAACACCTTTTTCCATTTACAAAGCAAGCGGAATTCTCTGGTCTCACGGTTTAAAAGCGGTTTATTAATGGCATTTGAACTGGTTTTTCAAATAGACGGAGGTGATTTTTCCAATGCAGGAAAAGCTTCGAGCCAGATAAAGAAGGTTCTGAAACAGCTGAATATTGATGCCAAAAGCATTAAACGCGTGGTGGTTGCCGTTTATGAAGCCGAAGTAAATGTGGCAGCACATGCCTACCGGGGTAAAGTGAAAGCCGAAATAGGCGAGAATTCCATCCGCATTATAGTTTCAGACCACGGGCCGGGTATAGAAGATATTGAACAGGCCATGAAGCCGGGTTTTTCAACCGCCTCGAGAGAGGTGAGGGAAATGGGTTTCGGCGCAGGAATGGGCTTGTCGAACATTGAAAAAAATACCGACGAACTGCATATTGAAAGTAAAGTGGGAGAGGGGACTGTTGTAACTTTTAGTTGTTATTACTAATGGATGAAAAAATAAAATACCATGCATTGAAAGTGGATACAGAAAAATGTTTTGGCTGTACACATTGCATGAGAATTTGTCCTACCGAGGCCATTCGCATCGAAAACGGAGTGGCTGTAATTGATGACCGGCGTTGTGTCGATTGCGGCAACTGCCTGCGTGCCTGTCCGGTAGAGGCGTTTTATGTTGAACATGCCGAACTGAGCCAGATTGAAGGCTTTAAATACAGGGTTGTATTGTTTCCTTCGGTTTTTATTGGCCAGTTTGCCGAAATTTATTCCGAGGGCCGTATTTACGAAGCATTGCTTAACCTGGGGTTTACTCACATTTTTGAGGTGGAACAACCTGCCTTGTGGTTAATGGAATCGGTTAAGGAAAGCCGGAAAGAGAATACCGATGGCCCGCTTATTTCTTCGTTTTGTCCGGCCATTGTAAGGTTGATTCAATGCAAATATCCCTCGCTTGCCGGAAATATTGCCCGCCGCAAAGCTCCACACGATTTGGCTGCTCATTTTGCCATTCAGCAATTGAAAAAACAGGGTGCATCTGAAAACGAAATAGGTATTTTTTACGTTTCGCCCTGCTCGGCAAAAATGGCGGCTGTGAATGAGCCGGTGGCCGAAAAAGAGTCCATTGTTACGGGCATCATCAATATGAAGGATTTATATAACCGCATCATGAAACTGATTCCGGCAAATGAAACCCGCGATACCACATCGTTTCGAAAATACCTGAGCCGGGAAGGAATTTTGTGGAGTTTGCCGCGGGGAGAAACTTCATGGTTCAAAAAAAAATCAATGGCCATCGACGGTATTCACAATGTGGTAAAGTTTCTGGAACGCTTAGAGAACGATGAGGTTCCCGAACTCGATTTTCTGGAATTAAAGTCATGCAGCCAGGGATGCGCAGGAGGTATTTTGCTCACAGGAAACAGGTTTCTTACCGTTGAACGATTGCAAAAAAGAGCTTTGAGGTATCCCAAAACTTCTCAAATTACAGTTGATGGTGTAAACAGTGAATTGGTAAAACAGAAACTGGTTACGGGAGAAGTGAAACCAAAACCGGTTTTTATATTGGACGAAGACCGTTCACGCGCACTGGAAAAACTGCAAAGAATTGACGACATCCTTTGCCAGTTGCCCGGTATCGATTGCGGAGGATGCGGCGCTCCCAACTGCCATGCGCTGGCCGAAGATATTGTGCAGAGAAAAGCACGAATGACCGATTGTGTTTTTCTTCAGAATAAATTGATTAACGAGAAAAAAATTAAACCCGAAAAGGCCTGCAAAAACCTGGAGAAAACCTGGGGGAAAGAGCGTTTTGAGGCCGATTGCAATAAAAAAGGAGGTAGAAATGAAGGTTTCTGAACTGGTTGAAAAGTACAACCTGAAAGTATTTGGCGGAGAACAGGGTCTGGAAAATGAAATTTCGGGCGGGTATGTTTCCGATTTGTTGAGCGATGTAATGGGCAATGCCGCCGAAAACGAGGTGTGGATTACCCTGCAAACGCATCAGAACGTAATGGCCATAGCCTCGCTGAAAGATTTGGCAGCCGTTATTCTTGTGAAAGGCTTTGAGCCCGACGAGGACACCCTTGCCCGGAGCCGTGAAGAAGGCATTCCGTTGCTGGGGACAAATCTCGGAACGTTTGAAATGGCCGGAAAACTTTACACCGATTTAAGCTGACATGAAAAAATTCAGGGCCGATTTACATATCCATACGTTGTTGTCGCCCTGTGCCGATTTGGAAATGACTCCGCGCAACATTGTGGAGAAAGCCAAAGCCGGCAGGCTTCAAATCCTTGGTGTTACCGATCACAATTCAACCAAAAACGCGTTGCTGGTTAAAAAGCTGGCCCAAAAAGAAGGCATATTTACCTTAACCGGCGCCGAAGTAACCACAAAGGAAGAAGTGCATTGCCTGGTTTTTTTTGACGACGAAAAACACCTGGCACTTTTTCAGCAGTTTATCGACGAAAACCTGCCTCAAATTCCAAATCCCGACGGGCACTTTGGCTACCAGCCGGTGATTGACGAGAATGAAAATATTCTTGAATTGATTCCCTGGTTTTTGCCGGCAGCACTCAACAAAGGCATTGAAAAAATTCAAAAGGTAGTGGAGGATCTGGACGGCCTTTTCATACCGGCGCATGTTGACCGGCCGGTTAACGGAATTTTCAGTCAGCTGGGTTTTATTCCCAAAGGGCTGAAATACGATGCATTGGGCATTTCGAGGTACAGTTCTGAAAAACATGTTATAAAACAATATGTTTTAGAAAATAAAACCACCTTTATTCGCAATTCCGATGCCCATTATCTGGAACAAATTGGCGAAATTTACAGCGTCTTTAATTTGCAGGAAGTTAGCTTCGGCGAAGTGAGAAAAGCATTGAATCAACTTGATAACCGTTTTGTTGAATTGCCATGAAGACCATTTCAGATCATGTACTCGATATTGTGCAAAATTCGGTGAGGGCAAAGGCAACATTGATTGAAATCATAGTTGATGAAGACAAAATAAATGATTTTTACGCCCTGAAAATTAATGACAATGGTTGCGGAATGAGCCCGGAGGTTTTACAGAACGCAGCCAACCCGTTCTTTACTTCGAGGAATACCCGGAAAGTGGGGCTGGGACTTTCGCTGCTGAAACAGAATGCTGAAGCTGCCGGCGGTTCGTTTCAGCTTTGGTCCGAGCCAGGAAAAGGTACGAATGTCCATGCCGTTTTTCAACTTTCGCACTACGACCGGCCGCCAATGGGTGATATTTGGGATACCTGGTATTTAACCTTGCTGAGTAACCCCGGTATCAGATTGGTTTACACGCACCAAACCGGGAAGGGAGCATTTAAGGTTGACTCGGAAGAGGTGCTCGAAACACTCGGGGGAGTAAGGCTGCAGCAAAAGCAAGTGAAAGAGGGAGTGATTGAATGGATTAAAAATAACCTGGAAGAAATAGAAGCAAGTAAGTAAAATAAAAATAACCGTTTCAACTATGACAAAAATAAAAACACTGGCTGATCTCAAAAAAATGAAAGATGAGGTACAGTCGAAGATCAAATTGAGAGAAAACAGCGACCATCCCGAGCAAGTTGTTCAGGTAAAGGTGGGTATGGCAACCTGCGGAATTGCCTCCGGCGCCAAAGAAACCATGAAATATTTTGTGGACGAACTGGAGCAGCAGGCCATCGATGCAGTTGTTACACAAACCGGCTGTATGGGCTACTGTTATGCCGAACCTACCGTTGAAATAACACTGCCGGGGACAGATCCAGTGGTTTTCGGTTTCGTGGATAAAGAAAAAGCCCGCGAAATTATCGATGTATATATTAAACGCGGCGAACTTATCGACGGTGTGATTCCCCTGACTTTTAAAACTATTGACGATTAAAAACAATTCAACTCATCAGTTATGACCGATTATAAAATGCACCTGCTGGTTTGCGGTGGCACTGGCTGTAAAGCAGCAGAAAGTGATGAAATTAAAAGAATGCTGAAGCAGTGGATTGACGAAGTGGGTATGGAAGAAGAAGCCCAGGTTGTTTTTACCGGCTGTTTCGGGTTTTGCGAAAAAGGCCCCATCATAAAAGTATTGCCCGACAATACCTTTTATGTGAATGTTGCTCCGGCCGATGCCGAAGAAATAGTAAAGGAACATCTGGTAAAAGGACGTCCGGTGCAGCGTCTGTTATATAAAGACCCTGTATCGAGCCAAATCATCAGCGAATCCAAGTCTATGGATTTCTACAAAAAGCAGATGCGTATTGCCCTGCGGAATTGTGGCTTTATAAACCCGGAAAGCATTCAGGAGTACATTTCCCGCGACGGTTATATGGCGCTGGGTAAATGCCTCACCGAGCTCACTCCCGAAGAAACCATTAAAGAAGTTAAAGACTCGGGTTTGCGGGGGCGTGGCGGCGGCGGTTTCCCTACCGGCTTGAAGTGGGAGATTACCCGCAACGTGGAGGCCGGCCAGAAATACGTGGTTTGCAATGCCGACGAAGGCGACCCCGGTGCATTTATGGACCGCTCCATTCTGGAAGGTGATCCTCATTCGGTGATTGAAGCCATGGCAATATGCGGCTACTGCATTGGCGCCGATAAAGGTCTGGTTTACATCAGAGCCGAATACCCGCTGGCTATCGAACGGCTGAAAACTGCCCTCAACCAGGCCCGGGAATACGGATTGCTGGGAACCGATATTCTGGGAACAGGATTTAACTTCGAAATTGAAATCAGGCTGGGTGCAGGGGCGTTCGTTTGCGGAGAAGAAACAGCTCTCATTCATTCTATGGAGGGGTTGCGTGGCGAACCTACTTTCAAACCGCCGTTTCCGTCGGTTTCGGGTTACCTCGGCAAACCTACCAATGTAAATAACGTGGAAACTTTTGCCAATATCCCGGTAATTATAAATAAAGGCGCAGGTTGGTTTAATAAAATAGGTACCCAAAACTCCAAAGGCACCAAAGTATTTGCCCTCGCCGGCAAAATTAATAACGTGGGACTTATTGAAGTGCCCATGGGAACTACCCTTCGCGAAGTGATTTATGATATTGGTGGTGGCATAAAAGACGGTAAAAAGTTTAAATCCGTGCAAACCGGTGGCCCCTCGGGAGGCTGCCTCACCAAAGATTTTCTGGACACCCCAATCGATTATGACAACCTGCTCGCTGCCGGTTCCATGATGGGCTCGGGAGGTATGATTGTGATGGACGAAGACGACTGCATGGTGGGAATTGCCAAATTTTACCTTGAATTTACCCTGGAAGAGTCGTGTGGAAAATGCTCGCCCTGCCGGATAGGAAACAAGAGGTTGTATGAAATTCTTGAAAAAATAACCGAAGGAAAAGGCGAGGAAGTTGACATCGAACGGTTGAAGTTGCTGAGCAACGTAATAAAAGATACTTCGCTTTGCGGACTCGGTCAGACTTCACCCAACCCGGTATTGTCAACCATTCTTAATTTTGAAGATGAATATCTGGCGCACGTTACCGAAAAGAAATGTCCGTCGGGGCAATGCAAGGCGCTTCTGAAATACGATATCATTGAAGATGCCTGTACCGGCTGTACACTTTGTTTCCGAAACTGCCCGGTGGGGGCCATTACGGGTGAACGCAGACAGCCGCACTACATCGATCAGTCGCTTTGTATCAAATGTGGCGTTTGTTTCGAAAAATGTAAATTCAATGCAATAAAACTGACATAGAAATGGATACAGTACACTTAACAATAGATAACAAGCCGGTAGTAGTAAAAAAGGGAATCACCATACTGGAAGCAGCATCGAGCACAGGTGTTCACATTCCTACGCTTTGCCACATGAAGCTGGAAGATTTGAACATTGAAAACAAGCCCGGTGGCTGCCGCATTTGCGTTGTAGAGGTTGAAGGGCGCAGAAACCTGGCCCCGGCCTGCTGCACCGAAGTTGCCGAAGGAATGGTGGTTAATTCTCACAGCATTAGGGTTATAAATGCCCGCCAGACAGTGCTGGAGCTTATCCTTTCCGACCACCCGGCCGATTGCCTTATCTGTGCAAAATCGGGAAAATGCGAGTTGCAGGATATGGCTCACGACCTTGGAATCAGAGAGATTCACTACAAGGGAGAACAATCGACCTACCGCGAAGATACTTCGCCCGCCATTATCCGCGATGTAGATAAGTGCATCATGTGCCGCCGTTGCGAAATGATGTGCAACGAAGTACAGACCGTTGGTGTGCTTAGCGCCATCAACCGTGGATTCAATGCTGTGGTTTCTCCGGCGTTTGAGATGAACCTCGACCATTCGGTTTGCACCTATTGCGGTCAGTGTGTGGCCGTTTGTCCTACCGGTGCATTAACCGAAGTGGACCAAACCGCGCATGTGATTCGGGCGCTCTCCGATCCGTCAAAAACAGTGATCGTGCAAACTGCCCCGGCAGTAAGGGCTGCCCTTGGCGAAGAGTTTGGCCTCGAACCAGGTACGCTGGTTACCGGAAAGCTGGTAGCTGCTTTACGCAGACTCGGTTTCGACCATGTGTTCGATACCGACTTTGCTGCCGACCTCACCATTATGGAAGAAGGCACAGAAATGCTGAACCGGCTTTCGCGGTTCCTCGAGGGCGATGAAAGTGTGAAGCTGCCCATCCTTACCTCGTGTTGCCCTGCCTGGGTGAAGTTTTTCGAACACCAGTTTCCCCAAATGAAGGATATCCCTTCAACCGCACGTTCACCACAGCAAATGTTTGGCAGCATTGCCAAAACCTATTTTGCTGAAAAGATGAAAATTAAGAGGGAAGACCTCGTAGTGGTTTCCATTATGCCCTGCGTGGCTAAAAAATATGAATGTGGCCGCGATGAATTTAAAGTGAATGACAATCCCGATGTGGATTACGCCATTACCACCCGCGAGCTTGCCGGATTGATTAAGCTGGCCAACATTAACTTCAGCCGTTTGCCCAACGAGGAATTCGATTTACCGCTGGGCGAATCATCTGGTGCGGGGGTTATTTTTGGCACCACCGGCGGGGTAATTGAAGCGGCTGTACGCACAGCTTTTGAGCTTTATACGAAAACGCCCTTGCAAAGACTCGATTTTCACGAATTGCGCGGCATGGAAGGAATACGCCAGGCTACCATCGATTTTGGCGGATTCCCGCTTAAAATTGGTATCGCCCACGGACTGGGAAATGCCCGTCGGCTGCTTGAAAAAATAGAATCGGGTGAAAGCGAATTTCATGCCATCGAAATCATGAGTTGTCCCGGAGGTTGCATTGGCGGCGGCGGACAGCCTTACCACCATGGTAATGCCGATATTCTGAAAAAACGTCAGATGGCTATCTATCAGGAAGACAGTAACAAAAAGATTCGGAAGTCGCATGAAAATCCATACATTATTCAGCTTTACGAAGAATTTCTGGGTAAACCAATGAGCGAAAAAGCACATCATTTGTTGCATACCGAGTATTTCGACAGAACTTAAAAAACTATTCATCATGCCAAAAATAAAACTTGCAGAAAACACGGTTCAAATCATAAAGGATGTTTGTGCCGAATTCAATAACAGCGAAGGGGAACTGATTAATGTTTTGCACAAAGTTCAGCATAAACTGGGGTATTTACCTGCCGAAGTTCAGGAGGTTATTGCCCGTGAGTTAAAAACCTCGGTGGCCAAAGTGTATGGGGTTGTTACTTTTTACAGCTATTTTACCATGATTCCCAAAGGCGAATTTCCCATTTCCATTTGCATGGGAACAGCCTGTTATGTGCGTGGAGCCGAGCAGGTGTTATCCGAATTCAAACGGCAACTGAAGGTAGAGGTGGGCGAATCGACCGGCGACGGTAAGTTCTCACTGAACTGCCTGCGTTGCGTGGGAGCCTGTGGGCTGGCGCCGGTGGTTATGGTTGGCGAAAAAGTATTTGGAAGGGTAGCCCCTACGCAGGTGAAGCAAATTATTGCCGAATACCGCGAGGGTTGTCCGTCTGAACAGGCAAAATCAGCTTAGGATATTTTTCGTTCATTTTTGATGTTCTCGTAGGCCTGATTTACCATCTGGAATTTGTCTTTGGCTGCCTTTTGGAAATCTTCTCCCAGGTGGCTCACCTTATCCGGATGGTATTTCATGGCCATGCGGCGGTATGCTTTCTTTAATTCTTCGTTGGAGGCAGTGGGTTCAATTTCCAGAATTTTGTAGTCGGCATGTATATTGCGCACAAACATTGCCTGAATCGATTCAAAATCGCTGTTGCCAAGCCCCATTTCCTGAGAAATGTGCTGAATGAGCTGCCTCTCCTTTTCATCCACATGCCCATCGGCATTGGCAATGCCAAACAAAAAATGCAGCAGTTGCAGCCTGGCCGAGTAGTTCATGTTTTGCCTGATTTGCCGGCAAACTTCATTCACCGGAATGGTTTGTTTTAATAAGTCGCGCAAAAGTTTTAACGCTTCCTGTGCCGAGGCCTCTCCGAAATTTTGCACTAAAAAATTTTTTACATAGTCCAGTTCCGACTTCATAACTTTCCCATCGGCTTTCATTACCGAGGCTACAAGCACAAGCAGACTCATAACATATCCGCCGGTAGTTGTTTGTCCCGGGTATCCGGTGGCTCGCCCCGTTTGCATTTCAGTGCTGCTCCCATCGATGATGGAACCAACCACAAACCCGAATATGGCGCCAATAGGCCCGCCAACAGCCCATCCAAGTCCTCCGCCAATCCATTTACCAAATTTTGCCATGCGTTTTTATGTTTTTGTCAATCCGAATAATTTCGGGTATCATCATTTCCTTATTGTCGTTTACCAGAATTTTATCGGCCAGTTTTTGTTTATCCTCCTCCGGCCACTGTTTTCCTATTCGTTTTTCAACGGTTTCTGCATTCACCCCGTCGCGCTTCGCAACCCGCTCTATTCGCTGATCTTCCGGAGCGGTTACCAGCAGGGTATAATCCATCATTTTATAAAACCCGCTTTCGAACAAAATGGCAGCTTCGTGTATCACATAAGGGAAATGCTTATGTTCATTCAGCCAGTTCTCAAATTCTTTTCGAACAGCCGGATGTACCAGTTCATTCACTTTTGCCAGCTGAATATCGTCGGTGAAAATGATGGAAGCAAGTTTTTTTCGGTCAGGTTTGCCATTGGCTTTGTAAATGCCGGCTCCAAACAGGCGAATCAATCCGTTTTTTAACTCTTCACTGGATTCATAAAGTTGTTTGGCTGCAACATCGGCTTCAAAAACAGGTACCCCCAGCATTTGAAAAACCCTGCATACTGTCGATTTTCCGCTGCCAATTCCTCCAGTTATTCCAATTACCAGGGCCATACAAAATGTTTTCTATTCAGTTTCAATTAAATATTCTACCGATGAAGGCGTCGTTTTCAAAAGATAAACATATTCCGTTTTCACTTCAACCACAATGTCGAGACTCGATTGCCCGGCTGTTATCTGGTCGTAGTCAACCATAGCCCTGAAACCGGAGGGTGAAAGGTTTTCGTAATCGCCCAAACCCACCATGGCTGCAACTTTTATTTGTGGGGGAAACAGTTTTATGTTGATCTGTTCGGGTTTGTTTCGTATTTCAATCGGGAGGGTTAGTTCTTTTTCAGTAAACCGTTCAACCGGGATATGCAGGGTAACGCTTTGGGGCTCAATACTGATTCCCGGCGGATGATTAACGCGCAAAACCTGTGTGAGACTGGCATCGAGGTTGTGGAATGTTTTCGCTTCGGTTTGAAGTGATGATATGGTGTCGATAACTCCTGCAGGCCCTGAGATTTGTATGACATCAGGCTCTGTGACCATTGCACCTTTCTGGTTGTATTGTGATTTGAAGTCGTAGTTCACCCGGGCAGTTACCGGCACTGTTTTGGTTTCGAGGCTGTCAAAAACCAGTGTTATTATCCGGGGGCTGATGTCGGTAACTGAAATTTCTTTGCTTACCTGGTTCTCTATGCGTCTTATTAAGTCTGCCGTGGAAACATTGATGGTGTTTCCGGCCCTGGGATTGTTCTGCGCGATGGAATTTAAATCGAAAATAAGAGGTGCAAAGGAAAAGGCCAGCTTCTGCCGTAGCAGGGTGAACCCGTGTGCCTGAACATTCAGCTCAATTTTTGATGGAGGTGTGTTGCCCAAAAATAAATTTTGGGGCGGATTTACATATTTGACAGAGTAGGTGAGGGTTTCAGAATAATCTTTGCCCAGGGCATTCAAAAACCAAAGCGAAGTGGCGATTAGCAAACAGATTGCAAACACAATGATTCGTCTGTCGTTCTTAATTCTCTGCAGATTAAAATATCCCGCTATTTTTGAAATGTAGTTGTTCATTTTTCATTTTCCAGACCACAAAATTAAGAAATCATTTCTTCCTGATACCTTTTCAGCATTTCAATTAGTTTGGGATATGCTTTTATTTTGTTTTCGATTAGCTCAACGTCAAACGATTTCAGTCCCCTGTCAAGGGCTGAACAATAATCCAGAACGGGTGTGCAGGAAATATTCATGGCCATGGATTCCAGTTCATTTTTGAAATTTTCTATTTCGGGAATGATCAGACTGTCTTTTATTTGCTCCCATTTTTTTAAAAAATCAGTGGTTAATATCTTCAGGGTTTCGGGCAGCATATCTTTGCAATCTGCTGGAATTTCGGGCAATGTTTTTCCGTTGGATACCTCTTGTTCGGGAGTATCGGCATAGGTGAATTTAAGAAATTTTTTCAACAGGACGTCGAGGTCTTTTTTGAAAACCGGTTTTTGCAGAAACCCATCGAAGAGTTGATTGATGCGGCTGCTTTGCTCTTTCAGGGTTGAAGCAGTAAAGGCAATTACCGGAATGTTTTTCAGCTCTTTGTCCTGTTTAATTAATTCTGTGGCATCGAAACCACTGATGCCCGGCATTCGGATATCCATGAATATGATATCGGGTTTTTCCGTTTTCAGTTTGGCCAGCGCATCGGTGCCGTCTTTTGCTTCGATGTAGGTAACCTGTTCCGAGTTTATCAGTTGTTTAAGCACCATGGTGTTGTAGCTGATGTCGTCGGTAATCATAATGGTACAGGGTTCAAGATGCCATACAGCACCGTTTTTGGTATGATTTACCCGGTTTTTTTCGCCCTGCCCGATTTTAACATTGAAAAAAGTTACGGTAAAAACCGATCCTTTTCCGGTTTTGCTTTTCACCGAGATGGATCCATTCAGTTTTTTCAGAAGTCCGTTTACGATGGCCAAGCCCAGTCCCGTTCCGTCATAAACCCGGTTGGCCTGTCCGCTCTGTTGAGTAAAAATATCGAAAATGTACTTTTGTTTGTTCTCCTTAATGCCAATCCCGCTGTCTTCTATAGTAATAATAAGGTTTACCTCGTCGTCCTTGTCTGTTTTTTCGGCACGGGCAGAAATATGAACAAATCCTTTTTTAGTGAATTTAATAGCGTTGCTTACAAGGTTGAAGAGAACCTGGTAAAAGCGCAGTTCATCCATATAAATAAAATCGGGAACCGAGGCATCGGTGGTCATTTGCAGTTTCAGCGATTTTTCTTCTGCTTTTTGCTCAAAAACCTGTTTAATGTCGTCTATCACTTCCTGGTAATCCATGGGGTGAATGTCGATATTCAGTTTGCCCGCCTCTATTTTCGACAAGTCGAGGATGTTGTTTAGCAAATTGAGCAAACTGCGTGCGCTTTGCAAAATGGCAGTAAGGTATTCGCGGTGCTGGATGTCGCTGGAGTTTTCGTGCAGCCACTGGCTGAACCCCAGGATGGCATTCAGTGGTGTGCGTATCTCGTGCGAAACATTGGCCAGAAACTCCGATTTGGACCGCAGTGCATTGGCGGCATCGGTCAGTGCCAGTTGCAACTCTTGTTTCAGCCGGTTTTCCTCCGAAACATCCCCAATAACAGCAAGTACCTTGTTGGCGCCTGTTGCTGTCATTCGCACATCGAAATATTCTGTGGCATCCCGGTAATTTTGCTGAAAAGTGAACCGGGAGTTTCCTTTTTCAAGGCATTTTTTTACCTCTTTTTTGAATTCAAGGGCCAGTTTTTCATCAAATGATTTTTCTATGGAGTGTTTTTTTTGTTTCAGCAAATGGTTTGAAAGCCTGCTTTTGTGTGCTGTTTTTACAATATTGAACCGGCCGTCGCTCTCCAATATAAGAATCAGGTCGGAAACCGATTGTAAAATAAACTTTGTATCTGTTTCATTGTCAAAGCTATAGGCGTGGTGGGGTATCAACCTGTTTGTAACCGGTTTTCTCTGAAGGCCGGTTTTTTCCCGTTCAGTAGCATTATTCATGTTCATCTCAATTTTTTTAATCTTCCCGATGCCCCGAAAGTATTAAATATTTGGAAAACTCCAAATGATTTAATTTTTTATCAGGGTTACAGTTACTTTACGCATTTTAATGTTTTTTGATACAGTTTTGCAGCAAAAAATCCATGAATGGTATTTTCCCGCACAAAATGTGCATGTGCCGCTAAAATTTGATATTTTTGAAATCAATTGATTTTACAACAATTTTAATATGAAGCGGATACTGATTACCGGTGGAGCGGGTTTTGTAGGTTCGCACCTTTGTGAACGACTGTTGGAGTCTGGAAACGAGGTGGTTTGCCTCGATAATTTTTTTACAGGTAAAAAACAAAAAATTGTACATCTGTTAAACAATCCCTGGTTTGAACTGGTGCGTCACGATATTACCATGCCTTATTACATCGAGGTAGATGAGATATACAACCTGGCCTGTCCGGCGTCTCCGGTGCATTATCAGTTCAATCCCATAAAAACCATAAAAACTTCGGTTATGGGCGCCATTAATATGCTGGGACTGGCCAAACGCATCAGGGCAAAAATTTTGCAGGCTTCCACCAGCGAGGTATATGGCGATCCGGAATTGCACCCGCAACCCGAGAACTACTGGGGGCATGTAAATCCCATCGGAATCCGTTCGTGTTACGACGAAGGGAAACGGTGTGCCGAATCGTTGTTTGTGAATTACCATCAGCAAAACGATGTGAAGATAAAGATTGCACGCATTTTTAATACCTACGGGCCTAAAATGGAACCCGACGACGGCAGGGTTGTCTCCAATTTTATTGTGCAGGCGCTGCAAAACAGGGATGTTACCATTTTTGGCGATGGCACACAAACGCGCAGTTTCCAGTATGTTACCGATTTGGTAGAAGCACTGGTGCGCATGATGGCTACTGAAGATACCTTTACCGGCCCGGTGAATATAGGTAACCCGCAGGAATTTACAATGCTCGGTCTGGCAGAAGAGATTCTGGAAATTACCGGGTCCAAATCGAAAATTGTATATCTGCCCCTTCCCGGGGACGATCCCGCCCAGCGGCAGCCCGATATTTCACTGGCCCGGGAAAAACTTGGTGGATGGGAACCGCAGGTGCAATTGCGCGAAGGACTTGTAAAAACCATAGAATATTTCGACCGCCTGTTGTCGGAACAAAATTAATCATCTGCTGTTCACTTATTTTTAGGTAGAAAAGGCATTGATTTCCCGAAAAAATCACCTTTTTCTGCATGAAAAATTATTACATTTGCAGCCAAATAAAAAAAAACGCATGTTAACCAATACTATTCGTAGCACGGGTGTTTTTAAAATGCTTGTGATTTTGTTACTGTTTTTCACCTCATGCAGTACACCGCTACAAGAGTTGATCTATTTAAACGGGATTGAGCCGGACAGAACTTACCCCAGTGGTCCGCTACCGGATGAATACCGCATAAGGCCAAACGATCAGCTTTTTATTCAGGTAATTAGCGACGACCCGTTAAATGCTGCGTTCTTGAATCTCATCGATACACAGCGGGGGTCCATCGGGAATGTTTCCAACAGTATGGAATTAATAACCTATCTGGTTGACGATGAGGGAATGATTTCCTATCCCCAGTTAGGCAATATTCTTGTAAAAGACAAAACGGTATCGGAAGTTCGCGACATCATTCAGGGAAAAGTAGATATGTACCTCGAAAGTGCGTCGGTTTTTGTAAAACTGGTGAACCGGAACATTACCGTTCTCGGCGAGGTGAGGTCGCCGGGACAAAAGCTGATGGTGAAAAACCAGCTTACCATTTTCGAAGCCCTGGGAACCGCCGGAGATATAACCGATTACGGTAACCGGCAAAGTGTGAAACTCATACGGGAACTTCCCGACGGCAAACACGTTACCGAACTGGACCTTACTAATCCCCAGGTAATTTATTCTCCCTATTACTATGTGTTGCCCCACGATATTGTGTATGTGGAACACAGTACAAAGGTTTACGGAGCCAAAAATCTTTCCTATGCCGCACCTATCGGTATTGTTTCATCAGTAATATCCATCGGATTATTGATTTTAAACCTCTTTTAAAAATGACCCAGACAGAAATACGTACAAACAACGGAGCCCCCATAGGGCAGCAGGACGATGACAGCATCGATCTGAAGAAAATTATTTTCAAATTTTTGCGAAACTGGTACTGGTTTGCATTAGCGCTTATTCTTGCACTTGGAGGGGCATACGTATATAACCGGTACAAAACACCGGTTTACCAGATCAATTCAACCATGCTGGTAGAAGAAGGAAAAACCAGTTCACCTTTGTCCGGTTCATTGGCCGGGCCTTCCCAGAATATTTTTCAGGGACTGGGCGGCATGAACAGCATGCAGAATATTTTTAATCAGATGGTAATTATGGGTTCAACGCCTATTGTTGCCCGAACACTCAACGAACTCGATTTTGAAGTGAGTTATTATGCCCTGGGCCGCGTTGCCGTTTCCGAAAAGTATCACGAAGTGCCGTTTCAGGTAATTTGGGATGAAAGCCATTCGCAAATTATCGACGCCGATTTCTACCTCGACATTCAACCCAACGGGAAGTTAATGTTGAAAATGGATGCTGAAGATGTGACGGTGTTTAGCTATGCCGATGGGGAAGTTGTGAAAAAATTGCCTGACTACCATTGCTCAAGGGAATTTGACCCCGGTTCGCGGATTTCCTCGGATGAGTTCTCTTTTATGATTCTGCTGAACGAACATTTCAGCCCCAATGCATCCAATTCCTATAAGTTTCGTTTTAACACCAGACAGTCGCTGGTTAAGCGGTACAAAAGCAACCTGGAAGTAGCCCTTAACTCCAAAGAAACTTCGATTTTAGATCTTACACTTCGCGACTTCAATGTGAGAAAGGGGATTGCGTTTTTAAACAAACTGACCGAAGTTTATCAGTTGGATAACCTGGAGAAGAAGAATGAAAATGCCAACCGGACCATCCAGTTCATCAGTTCGCAGCTCGAAAGTATTTCCGATTCATTAACCGTTTCTGAAAACCGGATGGAATCGTTCCAAAGCGAACATCAGGTACTGGATATTTCAACCCAGTCGCAACAGTTGCTGGAGCAAATGCGTGACCTGGACAAGGAAAAAGTAGCTCTTGAAACGCAAAACAGGTACTACCATTATCTGCGCGATTACATTCAGGAAGGCGACGAAATGGAAACGGTAATTGCTCCTTCAGCTATGGGAATTCAGGATCCTTTGCTGAATAATCTGATTCTGCAACTGAACGAGTTAATTACAGACAAGTCGAGCCAGACATCCATCAGACAGAATTCACAACACCCGACCATCCTCAGGTTAAATGCGCAGATTGAAAGCGTAAAAAACATGCTTCGGGAGAATGTGAGCAACATCATTTCGCAATCCGACATGGCCCTCGATAATCTGAATCAGCGCATCCGCAGGTTTGAAGCAGAAGTAAGAAGGCTGCCTGCAACCGAAAGAAATTATGTGAACATTGAGAGGAAATACAAGCTGAACAACGAAACCTATACTTTTTTGCTTCAGAAACTTTCGGAGGCGCAAATTGCAAAGGCTTCCAATATTCCCGACAGTCAGGTGATTGAAGAACCCCAGATGGTTGGTACCGGGCCTGTTGAACCCAAAAAGATGATGATTTATGCCATTGCCCTGTTGCTTGGCCTCGGCCTGCCAGCCGGAAGCATTATGCTGGCCGACTTTTTCAACACAAAAATCATGTCGCAGGAAGACATTGAATCCATCACCAGTTTCCCCATCATTGGTCATGTATTTCATAGTGAACTGGGCAAAGACCATCGAACACTGGTGCTGGATAAACCAAATTCTCCGGCCAGTGAACCCTACAGGGCAATCAGAACAAAGCTGAGTTTAATTACCAAAGGAAAACCGAAATCGGTTATTGCAGTTACTTCCACTTTCCCCAAGGAGGGAAAATCGTACAACGCCATAAATATTGCCTCCTCGTTTGCTTTGATGCGGAAGAAAACAGTATTGCTCGACCTCGACCTGCGCAATTCCAGATTGAAAGAAGAATTTGAACTGGAATCGGATGAAGGGGTGGTAAATTTCATTATAGGTAGATCAAATTTGAAAGAAATCACATTCAAAACCAAACACCCTTATCTGAAGCTCATCCCTGCCGGACCCATACCGCCCAACCCGGGAGAAATGCTTACCGATGAAAAATTACTGGAGCTTGTTGAGCAGCTTAAAGAAGAATACGATGTAATTGTGATTGACTCGGCGCCGGTGGGTTATGTGGCCGACCTGTTTCATCTCCACGAAATGATAGATACCAACCTGTTTGTTGTCAGACACAAATATACCCACAAAGTTGCTCTGAAAACCGCTCTCGACGAAGTTTACAAACACCAGTTGAAAGGTGTTGGAATTATTGTAAACAACATTAATCTGGGTAAAAAGAATTACAGTTTCAGTGGCGGATACGGCTATGGCTATGGCTATGGCTATGGTTACGGCTATGGCTACGGTTACGGAAAAGGTTACGGAAACAGTAAAGAAGATAAAAGCAGCAAACGAAAAGTGCTGAAAACTGAAGAAACGATATAGGAAATGACGGAAGACCCGGCCCCGGTGGCCGGGTTTTTATTTGATCTTTTCCGCTGTTTCCAGAATCAGTTTCCAGGTTTCCATCACATGCTTTTCTTCGGTATGGGTTTGGCCGATGCTCATTCGCAATACCACCTTCCCATTGAGCCTGGTATGGGTAAAAAACGCTTTGCCCGTATCGTTAACAGCGTTCATTAGTTGCATGTTTACGTCATCATCTGCTTTGTACCTGAAGCAAACCAGGTTCAGCGGCGGTTTAAGTGTCAGTTCAAAATTGGGCGACTGGTTTATCCACTGCGCAAATTTCTGAGCCATTTCCACATGCTTTCTGATATGAAACTGTAACCCTTCCACTCCGTAATGGCGTATCACAAACCACAATTTCAATGAGCGGAAGCGCCTGCCCAGTTGCACATGCCAGTCGCGGTAATCGAATACGGCGCCCGATTCGGTGGCCTTGTTTTTCAGGTATTCGGGTAAAATGGAAAAGGTGTTGATTAGCTCATTCCGGTTGGCCACCCAAAACACGTCGCAGTCGAAATTGGTAAACATCCATTTGTGCGGGTTAAAACAGTAGCTGTCGGCCAACTCAACCCCCTCTTTCAGGTGCCTGAACTCGGGGCAAAGCATGGCTGTTCCTGCCATAGCTGCATCTACGTGCAGCCAGCAGCTTTCCTTTTTGCAAATTTCACCAATTCTGCGAACCGGGTCTGTTGCATTGGAAGAGGTGGTTCCGATGGTTGCGCAAACAAAAAAAGGTTGAAAATCAGCTTTTTTGTCATCTCTAATTTGTTTTTCCAGTAATTCCGGCTGCATGGCAAACTTTTCGTCCACCTCAATCATCCGGAGGTTTTCACTGCCAATGCCAGCCATTTTAATGGCTTTTTCAAGCGATGAATGGGTCTGCGAAGACACATAAGCTGTCAGCTTTTGCCTCACTCCGGTTTTGTTCGATTCAAATTTTGTAGCACGTTCGCGGGCGGCAATCACTGCGGTTAATGCAGAAGTGGAAGCCGTATCCTGAATAACTCCGCCACCTGTGGATGTGGATTTAAACTTTTCGGGCATGTCCATCATTTCGGCCAGCCAGTCGAGCACACGGGTTTCCAGCTCGGTAGCTGCCGGGCTGGTGGCCCAAATCATTCCCTGAACACCCAGTCCCGATGAAACCAAATCGCCTAAGATGGATGGAAACGAAGTGTTGGAAGGAAAATAAGCATAAAAATTGGGCGACTGCCAGTGTGTGATTCCCGGCATGATAATTTCATCCATGTCGCGCATCATCGCATCGAACGATTCGCCTTTTTGCGGCGGATGTTCAGGTAATTTTTCTTTTACTTCACCCGGCTTAACCTGCGAAAGCACCGGATATTTTTCAATGTTTTCGTAATAATCGGCAATCCAGTCGATAATTTTTTTACCTTCTTCCCTGAATTGGGAAGGGGAAAGATGGTCGAAATATAAAGGTTTATTCTTCGGCTTCATTTAAAACGATCTTAAGTAATTACTCATCAAATCTAAAATTAAAACCGGATTTTAAAATCTGTAAAGTGTTCCAAATCCGGCATTCTGTTTTTAACCAGTTGTATAACCCTTGCAAGGGATGGCCCTGTTCTCAGGTAATCGATAAACGTTTCCACATCCTTTTCTTCTCCCTGTGCCATTACCAGAACACCTCCGTCTGAAGTGTTTTTCACCCAGCCTTTGATACCCGTTTCAGAGGCGCGTTTTTGCACGAAGTACCGGAATCCTACTCCCTGCACCCGTCCGGTAACTTTAATTTCGTACTGAACCATTAAACCGGTTTAAACTGCTCAACTACTTCGGGTTGTACCAGCGCCCAGATGGAATAAACTCCCACCGCAGTTCCGAAAGGGAAGTTCACCAAATCGATTACTGAAACAATGAGGGTGAGAATTCGTGCCCACTCCTTTCTTTTAAACAACCCTATCCCGGCAATTATGCCCGGAATACTGACAAGAATGATGAATCCGAATGCAACTTTGCCAACAACAGAAAGTACAAACTGTGCCTGGTGGTCATCCGATAAATCGCCTATAAAAAAAAGAACTATAAAAACAAAAATACCCAGCAGAATGCCCAAAACACTCATTCCGATATGCAAGGCTGCCACAACATTAATATGTCTTTCCATGATTCTGTAAATTTAAATTCAATTAAAATTACAAAAATCAGAATGAATCAAAAGTTTTCGGAGGAATTTTTTAGACCAACATCAACATTTTGCAGACAAACGGGTTATTTTTAAAACGGGTTTTAAATAAAGATGTAATTTTGTGCCTGAAAAAGAAAACATAAAATGGAAGTATTAAAAATTGTATTACTGGCGATTGCACTTGTTTCAATAGCCATGCTGGGACTTGCCACACAAATTTTGCTGAAACGCGGCGGGAAATTTCCGAATACCCATGTGGGAGGAAACAAGCACCTGAAAAAACAGGGAATTGCATGCGCACAAACGCAGGATAAAATGGAACGGGCAAAAGTGAAACAAAAGGTCGATTTTAAAGATGTGAAAATTGCAGGCATTGGTAAATGAGGGAGGCCTGATTTCATCCGTTTCCTATTTCATCAGATGTTCTCTGAAGTTTTCCGACACATATACCCGGATATCCCCTTCATCACCGGCATAAATAAAATAAACTTTCAGAGCAGAAATTTTTTCTGAAATTTCAATGGACTTTTCGAGACCAAGCACCATAAATGCAGTGGCAAAGGCATCGGCATCCATGCAGCTTTCGGCCAGAACAGTGGCGCTTAACAAACTGTGCTGCACCGGGTAGCCGGTTTGGGGATCGATGGTGTGCGCATATTTTTTTCCGTCTTCGACATAAAAATTGCGATAGTTGCCCGAGGTAGCCAGGGCTTCATCAGGCAGTTGCACCTTTGCCTGAATGTCGCTCATCCAAAAAAAAGCCGATTCATCGGGCTTGCTGATGCCGATGGTCCAGGTACGGCCTTTCTCATTTTTCCCTTTGGCAAGTACCTCGCCGCCAATTTCAACCATGTAATTTTTACAGCCTTTTTCTTCCAGAAAACTGCCGAGCAAATCACATGTAAAACCTTTGGCAATGGCGCTCATGTCGAGCTTCATATTGGGGTTTTCTTTTTCAATGCGACCATCTCTCAAAAGGATTTTCCGGTATCCGGTAATGTTTTTTAAACTGTCAATTATTTCCGGTGTCATTTTGCGGCGTTCTTCGGGCCCAAATCCCCAGGCATTTACCATGGGTCCGGCAGTAATGTCGAACGAACCACCGGTAATTTCCGAAATTTCCATAGCCCGGCGGTAGCATTGCAGAAACAAAGGATGCAATTCAACCGGCTGGTTACGGTTTATTTTTGAAATGTTGGAAGTGCTGTCGAACGTGGAAAAGATCCGGTTATACTCATTCAGCTTTTCAGTAATTCCCTGCTGAAAGTTTATTCCATTCGGACTTTCATAAACAATGTGATAATTGGTGCCGTAAATATAGCCCTGGTTATATATGTATGCTGCCGGCTGACTGCACGAAAACAGGGTGACAAAAAAAATAGCCGGTAACCAAAACCTGAATTGCATATTATAATGATTTAATCCGGTCCGAAATTACGAAAAATAGCGCTAACCCATAACCACCTATTCCCTCAATAAGGACTTACAGGGAAAATTTTGTATTTGGGATATAAATCAACTCTCCCATTTCGTATTAATGTACTTTGGCCATTTGTTATTTATTCTGTTTTTTTACAGATGCAGAAAGATAATTTTTATATTTGTACAAACAATAATTGACAACTATAAGTACACGTTTTTAGGGTTGTTTTTTAGGTTGCTGAATTCCTTCACTGTAACTGAGAGGGCGGAGCTGTAAAAAGTGCAGTGAAATTCTCCTTCGGCAACCATGTTAATCATTTAAATTGTAGTATTTTAGCTGTTTCAGAACCCTTCTGTTTTTCCGGCGGTTTCATTTCAAATTCAAATTATGCTCGAAGCAATTGTTCCATCCAAAACGCGCCTCAAATTACTCATAAAGCTTTTTTTTATCGAAGGCAGTTCAGGGTACATCCGTGCTATGGAAAAGGAGTTTGGGGAATCGACCAACGCCATACGCAAAGAGGTTAACCGTCTGGAAGATGCAGGCTTAATTATTTCAAAACCCGAAGGGAAGAAAAAGGTTTTCCGTGCCAACCCGGCGCATCCGCTCTACAGCGACATCCGGAAAATTGTACGCACCACAGTGGGTATCGACCAGGTTGTGGAGCGGGTAGTCAGCCGTGTGGGCGACCTGGAACAGGCTTATATTACCGGAAGTTTTGCCACAGGAGTTGATTCCGAAATTCTGGAACTGGCGCTGGTGGGCCGGAATATGGACACAGGCTATATCGGCCAGCTTGTGCAAAAAGCAGAAAAACTCATCCGCCGAAAAATTGTTTACCTATCCCTTACACCCGAACAAATGGAACATTTTTTCAGGGGCAGACCCAATTTGCTGATTTGGCAAAACGACAAGTGAAAAAAGCAACACCAGGAAAATCCAAACAGAAATATCTTTACGAAAATTCATACAAATTGCCAATTTTTCAATTTAACCATTTATCAGTTTTACAATTTAACCGTTTATCAATTTTCATCACATGAACCACAAAGAAAACATTTTACAAAAGATTTCCTCCAACACCGAAGTGACAGGCATTATCGGCCTCGGATACGTAGGCCTCCCGCTGGCCGTTAACTTTGCCGAAGCCGGAGTAAAAACCATCGGGTTCGACAAAAATCCGCAAAAAGTGGACAGCATCAACCACGGGGAAAACTACATCGAAGACATCCGCGATGCCGTGCTCAGAGAAGTTGTGGAAAACGTTTCCCTCAGCGCAACAACCGATTTCAGCCGCATGGCCGAATGCGACGCTCTCATTATTGCCGTGCCCACACCCCTCGACCGGTTCAAAAAGCCCGACATGAGTTTCATCGAAGCTGCCTGTGCCGACATTGGCCGGTACATGAAACCAGGTACTTTCATCTGCCTCGAAAGCACCACGTACCCCACCACCACCGAAGACGTAATGTTGCCAATCATCGAGAGGGAGTCACAGTATAATGCAAATAACGGTTCGAAAAGTTCGAAAAGTTTGAATGATTCGACAAGTTCGAACTCTTCGAACAATTTCAAACAACCGTCAAACTCCTCGAACTCTTTAAACTTTAAACACGGAGTGGATTTCTGGCTCGCCTATTCCCCGGAGCGTGTCGATCCCGGCAACAAATCGTTCCACACCCGCAATACACCCAAAGTCCTTGGCGCAATGACACCCGACGGGCTCGAAATTGGAATGGCCCTGTATAAAAAAGCCATCGACACTATTTACCCGGTAAGCTCGCCACGTGTGGCCGAAATGGTGAAAATATTGGAAAACACCTATCGCCTGGTAAACATTAGCCTCATAAACGAACTGGCGTTGTTGTCCGGCAAAATGGACATCAACATCTGGGAGGTGATCGAAGCCGCCAAAACCAAGCCCTTCGGCTTCCAGGCCTTTTACCCCGGCCCCGGCATTGGCGGGCACTGCATTCCGCTCGACCCGTTTTACCTGGAGCACATCGCCAAAAAATACAACTTCGACCTTTCTATGATTCACACCGCCGGCCACATCAACATGCGCATGCCCCATTACATGTATATTAAAATTGCCACTGCCCTCAACCGGCACAAAAAAGCAGTAAACGGCAGCAAGGTGCTTTTCCTCGGCGTAGCCTACAAACCCAACATCAACGACGAACGCGAATCACCGGCTCTGGAAATTATGGAAACAGTAGCCCACAAAGGCGGCGAAGTAGCCTATCACGATCCACATATTCACGTGGCAAGAACCCACGACGGAAAAAAATACCACTCTGTTGAGCTCACTGCCGAAACACTGGCGCAGGCCGATGTAGTTGTTCTCACCACAAATCATTCTGCATTCGATGTGGATTTTATTCAGGAACATGCGCAAATGATTGTGGATATGCGAAACATGATAAATAAATCTGGTGATAAAGTTTATAAACTCTAAGAATTTAAAACAAAATTTGAATGAAAATCTTAGTTACAGGCACAGCGGGTTTTATAGGATACCATTTAGCTAAGAAACTTTTGGAAAGAGGAGATACTGTGGTAGGAATAGACAATATCAATGACTATTATGATATAGAATTAAAATACGCCCGTTTAGCCGAAACCGGCATTTCCCGAGAGGCGGAACAATGGCACAACAAAGTGCAAAGCACCAAGTACCCCAACTACAATTTTGTGCGCATGAACCTCGAAGACCGTGAACAGCTCAACCAACTCTTTGAACAGGAAAAATTCGACAAAGTGTGCAACCTCGCAGCACAGGCCGGGGTACGGTACAGTTTGGAAAACCCGCATGTTTACATTAACAGCAACATTGTGGGGTTTGTGAACATACTTGAGGTTTGCCGCCATCACAACATCAAGCATTTGGCGTATGCCAGCTCCAGTAGTGTTTACGGCAACAACACCAAAATGCCGCTCAGCACCAGCGACAATGTCGATCATCCCATAAGCCTGTACGCTGCCACCAAAAAAAGCAACGAGCTGATGGCTCACACCTACAGCCATTTGTTTGGCCTCCCCACCACCGGACTCCGGTTCTTTACCGTGTATGGCCCCTGGGGACGCCCCGATATGGCCTATTTTCTCTATACAAAAGCCATCCTTGCCAACCAGCCCATAAAAGTCTTCAACAACGGTAACATGGTCCGCGACTTTACCTACATAGATGACATTGTGGAAGGAGTAGTACGAGTGATAGACACGCCGCCGGTTGGAGCTAATATAGCAGCACGAATTTCCCCTCCTCACCGAGGAGGGGTGGCTTCGCCGACTGGCGAAGACGGGGTGGTTGCCACCGACGCTGCCTTAACCTCACAGCACAATGCTGATTTGAAGGAATCCTCCCCCTTGGGGGGAGTTAGAGGGAGCTCCTCTGCTCCTTACAAAATCTACAACATCGGCAACTCTTCCCCCGTCCCCCTCATGGAATACATAGCCGCCATTGAAAAAGCATTAGGAAAGGAAGCAAAAAAAGAATTCCTGCCTATGCAGCCAGGCGATGTGCCCCGAACCGAAGCCGACGTGACCGACCTGATGGAAGATTTAGGTTATAAACCAAATACAACGGTGCAAAAAGGAATTGAACGGTTTATTGAGTGGTACAAATCCTATTTTAATACTAAATATCAGGGGAGTTAGAGGTGTATCTTTATCTTGTGGAAGGGATTTTGAATAAAGAATTAACCGGCGGAAGGCTTTAAAAATTTATTATATCATTAAATTTGCAAAAAAGCATTTGGCAGAGTGGAAAAAATCCGGAAAAGTTTCTGCAATCAAGAAAATTGAGCGAATCTTCAAAGAACTTTCTGAAAATCCATTTGAAGGAGTTGGATCACCTGAACAACTTAAGTTCAATTTTGCCAATTGCTGGTCGCGAAGAATTAATAGAAAAGACAGAATTATTTATCAGGTGGATGAAGATTTTGTTACCGTATTCGTAATTTCTGCTATGGGACACTATAACGATAAATAGCATAAAAAAAACGGTCAACGTTATTTAGGACACACTTTGAACTTTAAACTTTTGCCGTAGGCATCCCTTCGGACAAACTCGAAACTCTTTAAACTTTGTCGCGATAGCTATCGGGATGAACTCTGAACCCGCAACCCCGGTGAAATATGCTCCCAACGTCGCATTTCACGGTTTACCACATGAAATACGAAGTAAATTTCATCAGGGGGTAACCCTGCAACCAGCAACTCGGACCCCTTTGCCCTCTACCCTTTGCCCCATGCTCTTTGATTTTACCAACAGTTTTAATACATTTGAAGAAAAAATGAAACAAACAATGAAAAAGTTAAAATATGTCGTTTACAAAGAAGGCCGGTATTACGTTTCACAATGTCTGAATGTGGATGTTTCAAGCTTTGGAAATACAATTCAGGAAGCTATTGATAATTTGAACGAAGCACTTGCACTCTATTTTGATGAACCAGGTTCAGAAGCAGAATTACCTGTTATAAACGAAACCCTTTTAGGAGAAATATCACTTAATGTCTAAACTGCCATCATCCAAACAAATTATTAATAGCTATCGGGACAGGACAGTATGGGACCCCGCCTCTTTAAGCAACTGCTTGAAGCCCTCGAAGAAGATGTTTCCGGGCTTCCTTTTATCGATATTCTCTATAAAATGGAAAAACTCAATTTGCTGAAAAATGCAAAGGACTGGGTAAAACTCAGGCAGACCCGAAATAATATTGCCCACGAATACCCCTTTTACAAGGAGGTACAAATTGAAGAGCTAAACCTTCTTCCTGAAGAGGTTGAACGGTTAATTGAAATCTGGAAAAAACTCGAAATCTATTCAAAAGGCCTTTTACAATTTGAACCCGAAACTCTGAACTCTGAACCCTCTTTGCTCTTTGCCCTCTGCCCATTGTAACAATTTCACAATTTAACCATTTATCCCATGAAATTCGTGAAACGAATATTTTATTGGGATTTGGCAATTTCTCAATTTCTCCAATGACCAATTACCAGTAATTCTTTCAAAACATTTTTGGCTATATTTGCATATAAACTCATCGTTATGGTTACAACAATAAAAAAAGGAACAACCCGGGAAAAAATAATGGATGTTTTAAGAAAAAGAAAATCGAAAACCAATGGCATTGATTTAAAAAAATATTGCGGCTCTATTTCACTAAAGGAAGATCCATTGGAAATGCAAAAAAAATGGCGTGATGAATTGTGCTCTTAAAAAAGTAGAAATTGCTGATTTAATATTCTTTAAACAATAAAATAATAAGATTGGGAAACAACCAGAAACCAGCATCCAGCATCCAGCATCCCTCTTTGCCCTTTGCCCTTTGCCCTATGCCCTTTGCCCTATGCTCTTTGCCCTCTGCCTTCTGCCCTTCCCCCTCTTTGATTTTACCAGCATTTTTAATACTTTTGAAGAAAAAAAAATGACAACCTTAAAAATTACAGTAGATAATAAAAAAAATGGAAGCAATATTCAAAATAGAACCCACTGAATTTAATCAAAAATTATTTCAGAATATCAAAAATATGTTTGAGGGAAAACCTGTTACCATTACTATCTCAACTGAATTAGACGAAACAGACTATCTGAATGCAAACCCTGCAAACAGGCAGCATTTGCTCGAAAATATGGCCCAGGAACCAACCGTCAGGTTCACTCCCGAAGAATTTGACAAGCACGTTGAAAAACTCATTGGAAATAAATAAAGAACATCGGCTTGTTTACAAAGCAACAGAAGAAACTATAAAAATTATTTCGTGTAAGTACCATTATGAAAAATGACAAACTACCGCAAAAACTAAAATTCAGCGGGAGTTATGAGTACAAAAAAACGGTCAACGTTATTTAACCCGCAACCTGAAACCCGAAACCCGCAACTCGAAACAGGAAAAGAAAATAAGGAACACCGAATAAGCCTGTCTGCCGGCCAGGCAGGAAGTGTAAAATCAGAAAGAAATAACCAATATCCAATATTCAATAACCGATACTCAACCAGCAACCAGCAACCCACTTTGAACTTTGTCCCGATAGCTATCGGGATGAACCTTCTTCCCCCTTTTTGATTTTACCAGCCTTTTTAATACATTTGAAGAAAAATGAAAACATTTAAGATTACTTTAAATAATAAAAAATGAATAAACAATGAAGACCTTGGTAATAACACCTAAAAGCAAACAATCAGGAGTTTTTCTTAAAAAACTGCTATCAAAAC
>Ga0334895_1000311_pt1 | contig 74456 bp, 70 predicted proteins | sample GraSluR3_MG_7_FD_207229 | JGI IMG/M metagenome (GOLD analysis project Ga0334895, IMG submission 207229) | Sludge microbial communities from methane-producing bioreactor in Wageningen University, Netherlands - Granular Sludge_31_05-R3 | ecosystem: Engineered > Bioreactor > Anaerobic >... | reverse complement strand
CAGATTTCTGAAGAGAGCCAAATATCTAACTGGCATAGTTATCGACGAACCTGATAGCGAATTGCACGTTTCACATCGCGAGGTGTGGGAGAGAAGAAGCAATAGCGAAATGGTAGCCCGACGAACTGAAACCTGATAGTATGCGCCTGAAGGGGGATGAGCTGGCAGGAAACAGTGAAATCCAATCGATCATGATAAACCTTTAGGGTAGACGAGGAAAGAATGATGGTTTATCCCGTGTGGTCTCCACAACGTACGAGGGGGCAATATTAACAACGAATGTGGAGAAGTCAGCAGAGCCTACAACAGGAAACTGGAAAAGCGGGGGCTACGATTCGTGAGATATGCTGATGACTGCAACCTACTCACCAAGAGTAAGATTTCATCGTATCGAGTGAGAGACAATGCGAAGAGTTATAGTTCAGTAACATTCAATACTGCCCTGATAAGAGCATCTAAAGAATACATTGACTATATTATTACTTATGAGCTGTGTTACCTTAAATACCATGATCATAGCTAACAGTTATATAAGCACCTGGACTCAGTCTTCCCGACCTGGGGAAAATATAACACAAACTCGATCTCAGTATGGCTTGGGGGAGAAATGAGATGAAGAAAGATATAAACAGGCAAACTCAAAAGTCCGGAAAAAAAGAGACATCGATTGTCCGCTCCTCGGCGGCCGAATACCTGACCTTTGTGGCAGCAACTGGCGAAGGCGGCGTTGAGGCCATATACGCGGATGAAAACATCTGGCTGTCCCAAAAGATGATGGGTATGCTCTACGACGTGAATGTGCGCACGGTGAATGAGCACCTTAAAAAAATCTTTGCTGACAGCGAGTTGCAGGAAGATTCAGTTATCCGGAAATTCCGGATAACTGCCGCTGATGGCAAAAACTACAAAACCTTGCACTATAATCTATCGGCCATCATCGCAGTTGGTTACAAGGTCAACTCAGAACGTGCTGTTCAGTTCCGAAAGTGGGCAACTACTGTTATCAAAGAGTACACTATCAAAGCTTATGTGATGGATGACGAGCGTATAAAAAGTGGTGGATCCATCCTTACTGAGCAATATTTCGAGGAACAGCTAGAACGTATCCGGGAGATCAGGCTCTCTGAACGTAAGTTTTACCAGAAGATCACTGATATTTACACAACATCTATTGATTATGATGTGACGGCTCAGGCAACCAAGCGATTCTTTGCCACGGTTCAAAACAAGCTGCACTGGGCTATTCATGGGCAGATGGCTGCCGAAGTAATTGTTGACCGGGCAGATCATCAGAAACAACACATGGGTCTGACCACATGGAAAGATGCTCCGAATGGTAAAATCCAGAAGTTTGATGTAAGTGTGGCAAAGAATTACCTAACTGAAAACGAAATGTTACAATTGACTCGCTTGGTAAACGCCTACCTAGATGTGGCCGAGGACATGGCCCAGCGCAAGATCCCGATGACCATGCAGGATTGGGAAACACGCTTGAATAAATTCATTGAAGCCACTGATCGGGAAATTTTACAGGATGCCGGAAAGGTAACGGCGGAAATAGCTAAAACCCACGCCGAAAGCGAATTTGAAAAATACCGCATCATTCAGGATCGGCTTTTTGAAAGTGACTTTGATCGGCTGTTGAAGCAAATCGAACACAAAGATGATGAATAGCTTGTCCGGTTTTTTCAATTTAGAGCTGTGATAAAGCTATGACAACTGCTAAGACAGAAACTTACGACAGGTTGTAACAAAACATGTGACATGGCTACTTACAGATTTGGGTTTGTGGAGTGATTACAAGAGCTATCCGAATGGGAATCATACCCACCTTTCTTCTCAATTTTAGGAAAATATTGAGAATTAAATTTCTCTAGGCTTCTGGCAGGTTGAATGGATTTGATGTTTGGAAAAGTATTGAATAAATATGGTTTACTGATATGAATTGGTTTGGATAGGATTAGTGGTAAGGCTTTGTGCCTCTCAATACTCCCAAATTAATTACCGATCCTGTCAAATAGACCATGGATCGGTTTTTTTGGGAAAAGTGAACCTGCTCACCAATGCTCAGCATCATTTCAGTTTGTTTGTCGCGACTTTCTTTGCTAGGTATGTAGTGGTATGTTTTTGAGTTTCCTCATTCGGTTACCCTGCCAGTGGGATTGATGACTTTGAGGATGGAATAGTTCCAGTTCATGATTTCCGGTTCAAATAGATCAAGGTACTGCTCGAAGCGGAAGTCGTAGAGCTTTTTATTCTCATTGCCGATGGAGCGTGGGACTACCACATAATCATAATCGGTGATTTTGCCATATGATGTGGCATTTTTCAGTGGTTCATCCTGAAATTCATGTTTGGTGAGTACCAATATCTTGCAGCCGGTATGTTGATGCAGCAGCTCAGCTTTGATCACTTGTTCGGTATCCGATTCAATATAGAGATTTCCATCATGAATGCGAGAGGTCCCCTGTATGATAAAATCAAATTCCCGTGTAGGGAAAATATGCTGCGGATCACCGATGAGTGTACGGGTTATGGGATCGAGCTTTCCGCTTGCAGAAAAAATTTCCAGCTTTTGGTAATTCACCTGCTGGCTGTACAGTAATGGAAGGATTCCTGCATTATGTGTATAGAGTTGAAATGTGGGTATTAGTTGATCCTGTCGGTCTAAAAATATCTGTGCAAGATGATACATGGTACTTCCGGCACCGAGACAAACGCGGGCGATACTCTGATGCTGCACCGCTGACTGTATTTTGTCATAAATTCCATTTGCCAACTTAATTTTCTGCGGAACATACAAATGTTGTTTCTGCACAAATTCAATCATATTGGGATGCAGCTTGAGGTTGAATCGGTTAGCATGTTCCATTTCACTGCGCTCAAACAGTTTTGCACCAATTTCATCTTCGTAGCGTCTTAACTGCGTATATACCCATTGATTGCTGGTATATTCTACACCAAAGCGCATTTTCAGATGTTTGCGAAGCTCATCTATGGGAAATGCGATATCCCAAATTGATTGTGCTGCACTTGATTCATACAAATCAGAGAATTTGTACAATATACCCATGACCAAGTCATGGCGCTTTAACCGTTGCGGAACCGATTTTCGTATTGAATCATCAGAAGACTTCATACCTCATATTAGCATAATAACCTTAATAAGCAAATAGCACGTATTAGACTAATAACTTCATTTATACAATTATGCAGATTTGAACAGATAAGCACTTTCTAATTTTTGTTTTATCATAAAATAGTCCTATGGTATCTTACATAAAGAATCGATAAAAACAGGAGGTTCTGTATGAAAAGACTCAGTATAGTAGTTGCTATTGCGCTGCTGCTCATCCCATCTGCTGTATTTGCCGGTGGTGCTCAGGAAACTGGGGTTACTACCCTTACTATTGCGGGAAGAGATGGCGCGTATGGGGATGCCATGGAGTTGGCTATTGCATCCTATCAGGAAGCTAATCCGAACGTTGAGTTTGAATTGCTCAAATTGTCCGGATCAGAACTGAAGGAACAGTCCGTCATCGAGTTGCGCGGTGGTACAGGAGCATTTGATGTGATTCTCATCGATGATCCTTTCCTCACCCAGCTGCAGGAAGCCGGTTGGCTTGCCGATCTTGACGCACTGTATCAGGAGAAAGGTCTCTCAATTGATGAAGATCTGGTAGAAAATATGGTCAATATCGGCCGATATCCCTATCCTAATGGTAAACTTCTGGCACTTCCTCATGTAGGAAACGTTGCTCTGTTTGCCTATCGACAGGATATCAGCAAAAAGTACGGTGTTGATAAATTCGCCACCTGGACTGAAGTACTTGAAGTTGCAAAGAAGATTAAAGCTAATGAAGGCGGTATGACTCCGGTGCTCTTCCGAGGGGTACAGGGAAATCCGATCGTTACTGGATTCCTTCCCATTTACTGGGCTTTTGGAGCTGATATTCTTGTAGACGGAAAACCTGCTTTCAACACCCCTGAAGCGCTGAATGCATTAGAATACTTCTTAGAGCTTGCCAAATATGCACCGGAAGGTGTTACCGCATATCAGTCAGCACAGGTAAGTGATGCGCTGCTCGCAGGAACTGCTGCTATGGCTATTGAAGTATGGCCCGGTTGGATTGGAAATCTCGAGAATCCTGAACTGTCAAATGTAGTCGGCAAGGTCAAGATCGCAGCTCACCCCGGACAGGTAAATCAATCCTCTTCGATGATCGGTGCATGGATGGTGGGTATTCCAAAAGATTCAAAGAATATTGACGCTGCATTTGATTTCCTTCTTCACCTCACCAGTGCTGAAACTCAGGAAGCTATTGCACGAGAGACCGGTGTTCCTCCTACGCGTCACAGCGTACATCAAATTGCAGACCTCGTAGCAAGTTATCCGTGGTATCCTGCACAGCTTGATGGCCAGAAAACCGGTTCAGTACGACCTCGGACGAACTATTGGTCAGAAATTGAATCAGTATTCGGTGATTACCTCCAGAGAGCTCTGGTTGGAAATCTTACTGCAAAACAGGCTCTGAATGAAATTCAGACGCGTGTTGCAGAAATTGTTGAATAAATTATTTGCTATACTTCGGGGAGTATGAACTCCCCGAAGCTTCAGTTATCTATTTTGTGAGGAGTGCTTCATGAAACAGTCCCAACGGGCAGCATACAACTCGTTCTTTTACCTCATATTTGCCCCAGCCTTACTGCTGATTCTCTTCTTGACGATCTATCCTATTTCGTCGATCGTATACGACTCCTTCTTTCGATATGACTTCATATCGAATACCCGAGAGTTTATCGGATTGCAGAATTACAGCAGGATCATAGGTGAAGAGCTCTTCCAGCGTTCGTTTACCAATACGTTGATCTTCACTTTTGTTGCAAGTACTCTTGAAGTGATCCTGGGAGTATTCTTTGCTTTCATGCTGCAAAGAAAATTCAGAGGGAAACGTATTTCTTCACTGATTATCATTTTCCCGATGATTATTTCCACCATGGTTATCTGTGCCGTATGGCAGACCTTTTTCCACTATGAAATCGGATTGTTCAATTTTATACTGGGAAAACTTGGATTATCACCAGTGGGATGGCTCACCGATCAGCACGTTGCCCTCTTTTCGGTGATTCTTGTCGATATCTGGCAATGGACACCATTTGCTTTCTTAATCATTCAAGCAGGAATGAGTTCCATTCCCTCAGATATTTTTGAAGCAGCACAGATCGATGGGGCTAATCGAAGGCAAATTTCGTTTCGCATCACCCTGCCGATTCTCTCCAGTCAGATCTTATTAGTTCTGATGCTGAGAACTATCGATACTTTCCGGTTGTTTGATAAAGTATATGCGCTTACCGGTGGAGGCCCGGCGAATGCTACCCAGACCCTCTCCACATTCATCTATCGTGAAGGATTTTCCTTTTTCAACTTTGGGAGAGCCAGTTCGGCCTCGGTATTGACGCTCTTTGTTGTTGCATTTCTTGCACTTTTCTATGTGCGCAGTCTCTTGAAGGAGGACAACTGATGTACCGCCTACGAAAACACATGAACACCGTCCTTTTTGCCCTCGTGCTGATTGTCCTGCTCGCAATTACCATTACCCCCATTTATTGGATGGTAAATACATCATTGAAAACACCGCGTGAAGTGATCAATCCCGTACCGACACTCACACCGCAGAGTCCGACACTCAACAACTATCGTACGGTATTTGAATCAGGGTTGTGGAAGAATTTTTCGAACTCGGTCGTTGTGGCAATCTCAGCAACATTTGCCTCGATCATTTTAGCTTTTCTTGCTTCTTATGCTCTTGTGCGATACCGATTTCCCCTGCGGATGAATAAACTGTTTCTTGTGTGGGTTTTAGTGGTACGTATTTTACCCCCAATTGTTCTTGCGGTACCTCTTTTCACCGTGTTTAATCAGATTGGATTGATTAACACGCTGCCCGGGCTGATTGTGGCATTTCAGATTTATACACTCCCCTATTCTATCTGGCTCATTTATGGATTCTTGAAATCATTACCTGCTGAATTTGAAGAGGCAGCTACTATTGACGGAGCATCTCCTATCAGAATTCTTTTTTCGATTGTTGCCCCTCTGGTTCGTTCAGGCATAATTGCCACTTCAATATTCAGCTTGATCCTTGCTTGGAATGAATTTCTCTTTGCACTTCTGTTTGTCCGCAGCCCGAAACTGCTGACCCTGCCGGTGGTTATCTCTCGCTATATCGGCGAGTACACCACGCAATGGGGCGAATTGATGGCAATCGGTCTCTTTGCATCTTTGCCGATATTGCTCTTCTCCAACGTAGTCTACAAGAAACAGACTGAAGGCTTTTCCATGAGCCTTAAGTAGTCAACAAGTGAGGTACCGGTAATGTCAGCCTACAGCCAGAGCCTAGTCACTGCTCACAGCGGATGTGAACAGACTATCCCCAATACCATTGATTCGGTCCTTGCCGGAATTGCATCGGGTGCTGATGTCGTTGAAATCGATATACAGACCAGTGCAGATGGGAAGCCGGTTCTCAGCCATGACCCATTTATGACCACTGAATCGCAGCAGCATCTTGTGATTTCTGAGTATACGTATGGAGAACTTGATACATTAGCGGGTCCATTGGTCTCCTTTACCGAGGTGCTTCATCTGATCAAAGAGCGTAATAGTATTCTGAATGTTGATTTGAAGGATGTGCACAGTATTGTCGCTATTCATGATGCCATCCGATCATGTGACGTATATGATTCGGTGGTTTTTTCCGGGTGTCAGCAAAATTGGGCCCAGCTGATCGCAACGACCTATCCCGAATTACAAGTGCTGCTTAATGTGTATTACGATGCAGAACAGTTGTCAGATACGGATCAGTATGGTCGATTTGTTCGGGAAATCTGTGCGGATGCACGAAAGACCGGAACCTGTGGCATTAATATTGATTACACGATGTGCCGCCCAGAGCTGGTATCCTATGCAAGAAAGCGATTCATTCCAGTATCAGTATGGACCGTTGATAGCGATGCTGATATGGAAAAGATGCTCAGTCTCGGTGTGTTTGCCATTACCACCTATTATCCCCGGCGTCTGATACAACTCAGAGATCAGCGGCCTGCCGTGGGAGTGAATAAAGTATCGAACTGGCGTTGACCTACGGTCTGAAGGAGATACTGATTCCAGCGCTCAACCCTCGCCCATTCTGGTCGAGAATATCGAGCAATCTCAGATCTGCAGTAACATAGGTTGATTTCATGAACTCTATGGGAAGTAACCGCATTCCGATATTCAGCATACCTCGATTCCCAGCATTTCCAGCACTCGGATAAATACTGTACGACACATTGCCGAAATCGATCATAAAATCCACCTTGCCTTTAAAGACTTTCTCCCATAGGGGAGCCTGGAATCCCATACCGAAGTCGATATCTGAGTTCATCCCGTCTTTAACAGTATACCCGACAAGAATGGTGGTCTTGGAAGGTAAATCTATGAAATTTGAGGCAAAAGAGGTAGCAATATATGTCTGACCGGCGAATTCAAGTGCAGTACCACCGATGTTATGCATCTGACCATTGATACCAAACGCAACAGAAGTGGTATTTTTCTCGATAAAACGCCACTTGGTCTGCAAAAGCAGAGCAGCAGTATCGGCAATATCGACGGCAAGACTTACCTCAAAGTCTTCCTTGAATCCAAATTGAATAAACGGTATGTGGCTGAAATCCTTCGGAAAAGCCAACACTGCATGATACCCTGTAGTAATTGCAGCTGACTCTCCACTGGTTACCGGGTATGCACTCGGAATGACAATATATCCGTTGCTCCCACTCAGGGTGGTATTCCCTTCAATATCTGTAGCACCGAGTGTACCGATTGCAGAAATCAATACCAGAAGCACGATCAGAATTGGATTTTTCATGTTCTCCTCCCCTTGTAGGGTCACTCATACCATATCACCCTTTATGTAGCAGAACAACAGAATACGCTATCTGTTACGTATGAAATGACTATCTTGAACAATATGGAAAAATCTGATACTAATGCAAATGTTAGCCATGGCTAATATAATACACGTATAAGGTAGGTTAATCCTATGGCAATAGCAAGAAATCCGGTGTTTAAACGGTGTCGATATCTAGGTCTGGATCCGAGTGTACTCGGCTATACCCATAAACCATCGGTTAGGCAGCAAGTACGCTCACGAAGAAAAAGTAGTGAATATGCTCTTCAGTTAAAGGAAAAACAAAAAGTTCGATTTGTCTATGGAGTGCTTGAGCGACAGTTTCAGCGAGCGTATGCACGAGCAGAACGAAAAAGTGGTATGACCGGCGAAAATTTACTGAGAATTATGGAACAACGTTTGGACAATGTGATCTATCGTCTTGGTTGGGCTGCTACGAGAAGACAGGCAAGACAAATGGTAAATCATGGACATATTTGGGTAAACGGAAAGCGAGTCGATATTCCCTCGTATGAAGTTTCTATGCAAGATGTCATTACTGCGACCAAAAAAACTCAAGGTGTACATCGGCTTATCCCTGCATGGTTATCAATGCAAAAAGAGACATCAGAAGCTACTGTTGTCGGATTGCCCACGCGGTCAGATATTGATTTTACTGTCTCAGAGCGTGCAATCGTAGAACTCTACTCTAAATAACCTAATCGGTGCACTCCCAACGAGAAAATCGCCAATAGGCAATCCCTATGACAACGATCATAAGTACGAGTGCACCGATAGTGGGAGTATAAGAAACGGGAAATCCTTCAGTCATTTGCATCATCTGATCTGATACCTGGGTGAAGGAATAATTACCAAGCTGACGACTCATGGCAATAACGGAAAAAAGAATCCAAAAGCCTAACGATCCTATTGCTGCGATTATTGGCTTGGTAACCATTGCTGAAAGTGAGATGGTAATCACTGCAATCGTGAGAAAATAGATAAAGAGAAAGAGATTTGCTACGATAAACCGCGCAATAGGGAAATCGGGAAAAAGATACCGGCTATAGAGTGTCATACACAATATAGCAGCTCCTTGTCCAATAGCAATGATGATTTTTGCTCCAGTAATTTTAGCGAGAAGAATAGAAATCCGGTCTACCGGGCGTACTAAAAGAAACGATAGAGATCCATCACTTTTCTCTTGTGCAATACTCCCCATATACAGGATTATCACGACGATGGTGCCAATCTGGGTAAAGTTTTTTATATACTGTTTAAGTGCATCCTGATACCCAATAGAACCAATGGTAATGATAATATTCTCAGTCGCTCCTACAAGGGAAAGTATTTCAGGGAGAAAGTAGGCAGACAGCGGACTGAGTATCCCAAAAAATACACCGATTACGGTCCAAATAAGTAAGCGCGAAGTGCGAAGGCTTTCTATCCATTCTTTTGCAAGTAGTGTGAGGTAGGTATTATACATGATTAGCCTCCTGCGTATGGTGTAAAAAGACATCTTCTAACGTAGCTTTTTGATACGAAAGCCCTTTAAGTTGCCATTGGTTAGCTGCAATAAGTGAAAGAATTTCCTGTTGTTTTTCTTCATATAGTGCTGCTGGTAACATAAGCTTTTCATACTCCTGTGTGGCCCCTATATCGTATCTATGCAACAGCTGAGCTGCTTCAAGTGCGTCCTTCTCTGATGCAAACTGACAATGAACGAGCGATTGTGCATGGGTTTCAAGCAGTGTGTCCATCCGTTCTTGAAGTACAATTTCTCCATGGTTAATAATTGCTACCTCATCACATACTCGCTGTACATCATCAAGAATATGAGAGGACATCAATACGGTAGTATGTGCACGCAAAGCATCAATGAGTGAGAGTACTTCTTTTCTCCCTTGAGGATCGAGAGCTGATGCGGGTTCATCGAGAAAAACCGCTTTTGGCTCATGTAAAATTGCTTGAGCAATTCCCAATCTTTGTCGCATACCACCAGAAAACTCACCAATTTTTCTTTGTGTTGCAGCACTCAGTCCACACAGTTCGAGCATGAACGGAATTCGATCTTTTCGCTGTGACTCGCTCATCCCATATAATTTGCCCGAAAACTCTAACAACTCATAAGCGCTCATCCAGCGGTAATAGGTAGGCATTTGAGCTAAATACCCAACTTGTTGCGCTGTTTGTCTAGAAACAGGATTCCCATCAATGTGAATCTCTCCTGATGTAGGTTTCATTAAGTTGGTAAGAAGTCGAATCAGTGTGGTTTTTCCTGCACCATTGGGTCCAAGTAGTCCGAAAACCGTATGTTCGGGAATACTTAAGGAAACTGAGCGCAATGCGGTAACGCTCGCGTATTTCTTAGTAACTGTATGTATGTCAATGATCGCCATCAGGTTTTCTCCCATAACTAAGATATGCCACTGGACCGAAGAAATTTACGATGAGAAATACCACAAGCCATGCAGTTCGTGGTAGGCCTTTAAAATGTTCTCGATGTAGCCAATCTCGGAAGCACAGTATTTTTAGAAACAGTTCTAATAGAACCAAAGGGATGATTAAAACAATAGTTTCACTCGTAATCATGTGGCCCCTCCTGCAAAATATAGGTAATAACCTGATGAAGAAATTCGGGATGTAGTTCCATCGTTCGGTCACGATATGATCGTTCAAGATCAGCATCGCTTGTGGCTTTTCTCAGCATATGCCCCATATCTTGAATTTCGATGAAGGTGATATGATCTGGCATATGTTGTTGACTGAATAGATCGTCTTCGTTAACTAATCGCTCATCACGATCGCCCCAGATAACTAACGTCGGCGTGTCAGTTGTTCTGAGGATGGCAGACGGATCATACTGCATCCACGATTCTAGATATGCTTCGTGTCCAAGGGGGATAAGACTATCGACAAGTAAATTACCAGTTAAGGTGTATTGCGCATGTTTTACTTGATCCAATCGTTGCCGAAGAATCTCTGCAGCCTCTTCATTGATGCGTGATACTTGTTTGACCATCTGATTATCAATAGGATCCCCATTACCAGCAACCGAAACAACGAAATCTAGATCGACTTGCCTAGCTGTAAGAAGAGCGATGAGCGATCCCTCGGAGTGACCGAGTACACCTAAAGAGCTTACTCGGTCTTGTTGCAGTAAAAAACGCGACCAGAGTACCGCATCTTCTACATAATCATCAAATGTGGTCATCTGGATGAGAGACAGATCTTCTGGCATACTCTCCCCTACACCAAACTTATCATAACGAAGTGAAGCAATACCTGCATCTTTCAATTGGTGGGCAAGATGCCATAGATTATCATTACTTGATACAATTAATTCTGAGTTACCATCACGATCGGTAGGCCCTGAGCCAGCGATAATCAACACTGTGGGAAACGGACCATTTCCTTCCGGCCTCACATACGTACCCTGTAACGTTCCTCGAGGAGTCTCTAAAGATACCTCTTCTCCAGTTCTTTCTGGTTGTTCCAGTTTTCGATGTATCGGAGCATATCTTCCTGGATATAAAACGAGCTTACCACTACGGCTCTGATAAAGGAGTTTCCCTGAAAAACTCTCATCAGTTTCATGAGGGGTAAGTACAAACTGCATAGTATCCGTACCGAGGTGGACAGAAAAGGTCCATGCATTTTTCTTGAACTGTACATGCTCTGCAATCATATCAGCTGCAAGCATTTCACCGATAGAGACAAAAAGTTGTTGTTGTTCAGAACGAAGTGAAATAAAGAACTGCGTATCGTCAAGAGAAGCAATCCCTTCCCAACTACCATCGGGGAAATGTGCTTCTGACGGTGACGTACACCCTAAGAGGAGTACCAATATGGTGGTAAAAAGCAAAGCAAGACGTGTCATAACAATTCATCCTCCCTCAAGCAGTGTATCGGGAATCATCCTGTCTGCCTAGGAATTTATTATTACAAAGATTGACAATCTAACGAAACCATAATAATATCATATTGATATCATACAGATATTTTGGAGGTTGTCAATGACAAATAGCATACAAGCTGATCAAAAACGGTTTCAATTGGAAGAACATCCGGCACCATATATACATGGGATGTTGGTACTATTACTCAACAGTCTACTCATCATAGTGGCAGTTGCCCTATTTATTCTCTCGGTAACTTCTGTTGCCAACGATTGGCCGCTTACTCTTCGGGTTATCGTTATCGTCGTAACTTCGCTCTATGGCTTCATAGTCGGTCCAATCCTTTACATCGGACTCAAAATTCTCAAACCCAATGAAGCATTAGTACTTACCCTGTTCGGTAAGTACTACGGCACTCTTCGTGGAGAAGGCTTTTACTATGTCAATCCGTTTGTCAGTGCTGTGAATCCAGCAGCTAAATCAGAAAATGATACTTCAGTACCCCTTCAAGCGTCTCGAGGTTCTTCTGTTTCGATTTCAATTCCTAATAAAAAACTTACGCTTAAAGCTATGACGCTGAACAATGAAAAACAGAAAGTAAATGATGCATCAGGCAATCCTATCATTATTGGGATCGTGGTTATTTGGAAGGTAGTTAATACGGCAAAAGCTGTATTTAATGTCGATAATTTTAAAGAATACCTCTCGATTCAATGTGACTCTGCACTGCGCAATATTGTCCGTGAATATCCCTACGATGCTTCTGATGAGGAAGGTGAGAAATCGCTTCGAGGAAGTAGTTTAGAAGTTGCTGCGAAACTAAAAGAAGAAATTCAACAAAAAGTAGAAATTGCTGGTTTAGAAATTCTTGAAGCACGTATTACCCATCTGAGTTATGCTCCAGAGATTGCAGCAGCAATGCTTCAACGTCAGCAAGCTAGTGCCATTATTGCAGCACGTCAGATGATCGTAGAAGGTGCAGTAGGCATGGTTGAGATGGCTCTGGAACAACTGAGTCGTAATCAAGTAGTTGAACTTGATGAAGAACGTAAAGCAGCAATGATTAGTAATTTACTGGTTGTCCTTTGCGGTAACCGAGATGCCCAACCGATTGTAAATAGTGGGTCAATCTACTAAATAGGATAATTTGATGGAACAGAAAGAGACAGGAAAGAAACAGATACTCCTTCGCATTTCCCCTACTTTGTGGGAAGAACTTGCTGCGTGGGCAGAGGATGACTTTCGTTCCATCAATGGGCAAATTGAGTATCTTCTTACTGATGCAGTGAAAAAACGAAGGAAGAAGGATCTTTCTCAAGAATAATACAGTAATTTACAAAATTACTAATTTACTAAAAGTGCTTAATGTGGTATATCGGTATCTGGAGGATCACATGAAGATACCGATGTCATTAAAACATAAACCAGTTGTGGTGGTGGAAAATTACGAACAAGTAGATGGAAGAAAAGCTTACCATTCAGATGCAAAAGGACTTTCTCTAGGTCTTGCCCAGTGGAATGATCGAGGGTCAGTAGAAATATCGGCAAAAGTGTGGCGTCATACTGGCGGTAAGTGGTCTCGACAGTCTGAAGAACTTCCATTGCACCGGGTACTTGATCTAGCGATATTAATCGCTCGTACGAAGCACTACTTTTCCGAAGCATATCGGTATGAGAAGTTATATGATCCTGATCAAACTCGAATCGATCGTATTGGCTTGCAAGGAGATGCCATGTCTGTCGATATCGCTACGGAAAATGAATGTATCGATACCGATATTAAACTGTTTGCTGATGAGTTATCACGTAACGATGAATTGATAAGCGAGCGATTACAAACGCTCACTGCCCTATTAGAAGAGATGGGATATCACCATTATTGATTAAAATACTGTGCTAATACAGTAAACGTTTCTCGCAAATCGAATAATCGTACTTTGGCGTACTTATCGAGTGGGGTTTCTTGTGAGTTCACTATGGCAATCTTGCCTCCATGGTAATAGGTTGCCATAGGAAGAGATGCTGCAGGTTGTACCACCAGAGAACTGCCTAATACAAGAACTAGATCTGCATGAGCCATGTCACGATAAGCTCGATCGAGTAATTTCCCATCAAGCGTCTCTCCATAAAAGATGATGTCAGGTTTATAGACACCACCACAAGCCTTACAATGAGGGACTAATCCCATACGAACTTCTGGAGCTACTTCGTTGTATAACGCGGTAGCTTTACAACTTTGACAGGTATGAGTTGCAGGACTTCCATGAATTTCCCAGACATGGTTACTTCCCGCCTTTTGGTGAAGCAAATCGATATTTTGTGTATAGACGCCCTGTATAATATTACGTTCTTCCATAGTAGCTAACGTGGTATGCACAATAGAGGGAGTGTAATCATCAAGTCTATAGAGAAATTCTTTTGCCCATTGGTAAAACAGCGATGGGTCTGTGGTAAAAAGATCAAGAGAGAGCAAATCTTCTACCTGAAGTCCATGATAAGAAGCAGTATAAAACCCACCAGTTCCACGAAAATCCCGGATACCACTGAGTGTGGAAACCCCTGCCCCCGTGAACACTGTAATATGCTGTGATTTTTCAATTAACGATATCAGCGTATCAATCATCTGTATCCTGGCACACCTGTGCACTATATGTATTACCTCGAAGACCGGTAAGTTCTACCGTAACCATATCCCCGATCGAAAGTGATTCTGACATTGGAAACACAATCATTTCGTCATGCTCATTTCGAGCGAGAAATTCTTCGGCATTTTTTCGAGAAATCTGTTCTATGAGCACCTCGTGCTTCCCGTGACACCGTTGTTGTTTAAGATTTTTTGTGATAGATCGTTGGAGAGAAATAAGCTGGGCAAGTCGATCCATCCGCACCTCTGATGGAATTTGGTCAGGCAGGTCTACCGCCTTCGTTCCTTCCCGTGGATTGAAGTAGTACATAAAGGCTTCAAGAAACTGTACTTGTTCCATTGCCGATAATGAGTCCCGAAAATCTTGTTCTGTTTCACCTGGGAACCCCACCATCACATCGGTAGTAAACGTAATGTTTGGTATTGCACTACGAAGATCGTCAATTAGGGTAAGGTATTGTTCTCTGCTGTATCGTCGGTTCATCATGTTTAAGACATGAGTCGATCCGCTTTGCATCGGTACATGTATATGTTTTGCTACCGTAGGAGTAGAAGCGATGACGGAAATGAGTTCCTGAGAAAAATCTTTTGGATGGGGACTTTCAAAACGGATCCATGTGATTGAAGATACACGAGAAGCTATTTCACTGAGCAACTCAGGATACCGCATGCGATGTCCATGATACGTATAATCGTACGAGTTTACGTTCTGTCCTAATAACGTGATCTCTCGTACCCCAACATCTTCTAGACGTGCAATTTCTTCATAGATTGACTGAGGTGAACGGGAAACTTCGCGACCCCGAACATAGGGCACAATGCAATAGGTACAAAAATTATTACACCCATTCATGATCGGCACATACGATTTCACATCCCCTGCTTTGTAATAGCTTTCAGTGAAGGTATAGGCACTATCACGCTCATCGCTTCCTCCACTGAGTAGTGCCGCTATGCGCTGTTTATCATTGGTGCCCATCACATGATCTACTGCCGGGGCTTCAGCGAGAAATTCATCACCGAGACGTTCAGCCATACAGCCAGTAACCACTAGGGTAAGAGGCCGTGATTCTTTCAGGTGCTGGAAGAACCCAATTCGACCCCAGATACGGTTTTCTGCAGTTTTTCTGACACTACAGGTATTCAAAATTGCACAATCTGCCTCTTCTGCACTTGCTGCTGGCTGTAAGCCCGCTGCTTGTAGAGCACTTTCTAATGCATGTGATTCTGCGGTATTCATTTGACAGCCATAGGTCTCTAACCAGTAATGGCTGTGCTCTATATTTTTACTCATATTTGTTTATGTTGCTCCTTCAATGATGCATCTGAGCTGCTTTTAAAGTATTCTCCATCAACATAGCGATAGTCATGGGGCCAACCCCACCTGGCACAGGAGTAATAGCCTGACACAAGGTGGCTACTTGATCGTAATCTACATCCCCAACCAGACGATAACCTCGTTTCTTTGTTGCATCTTCTACGCGATTAATTCCCACATCAATGACTACAGCTCCTTCTTTCACCATGTCTTTTCCTATAGCTAGCGGCCTGCCTAAGGCAGCTATCAAAATATCTGCACGACGGCAATGGGTAACCAAATCACGTGTTCTACTGTGACAGAGGGTAACCGTAGCATCTCTCCCCTTCTGCATGAGCAAGGCAGCCATGGGTTTGCCTACAATATTACTTCTTCCGATAATCACTGCCTCTTTTCCTGCTGTTTCAATGTGGTAATAATCAAGAATTCTCATAATACCTGCAGGAGTGCAGGCAACAAATGAAGGATCTCCTGCAAGAAGCTTACCCATATTTTCAGGGTGCAACCCATCAACATCTTTGTCGCTGCGAATTGCTTGAATAATAGATTTTTCATGCAGATGAGCAGGAAGTGGCAATTGTACCAAAATGCCATCTACATCATCATCTTCATTGAGCTGAGAAATCAACGATAACAGTTCATCTTGTGTGGTCTGATGATCAAGACGATAATCTCGGTGATCAAATCCTACAGCTTCGCATGCTTTGCCTTTGCTCGTAACATATGTTGCACTTGCAGGATCATCGCCAACGAGTACCACCGCAAGACAGGGAGTATGTCGGGTATTTGCTTTAAACGCCGCACATTTTTCTGCCACTTCATGTTTTACAACTGCGGCGACTTCTTTTCCTGATAGTATCTGCATCTTCTCTGTCCTACCTTTATCATGGTTAGTTGAGTTATAACAAAAAATAGGGAATGTGTGTACCATCAGCTCTTAATAGCCGGTTTTCAAAACTACGGTGATACGCTATAGTTGGTCATACACAAAGTACCTGTGTTAGGAGAAAAGATGGCGATGAAGAAAGTTCTGATGATATTGCTCCTTGTTCTGCTCCTTCCGACTATGCTTATTGCGCAGGAAGAAAATACTGCTGCTGCAAGACAGTACGGTATGGGAAGCCAGATGTTTACCTTTAGACTTGGCCCGGTTGTACCGACATTTATTTACCAACCGGTTCAGGATTCTCTGGTAACATTCCCTGATGAGATGCGTATGCAAATCGGTGGCTATGGTTCAATTCGCTACCAGGGATTTCTCAACAGTACCATGGCAATTGGTGGAGAATTAGGGTATCTGTTTGCTTTTGATCGTGGTAGTGAATTGTTTACTTCTGTTCCTATGCAGGCAAAACTTACCTACATCCCGCTACAAGGAACCTTTGAACTTCCCTTAAGTATTGGATTGGGCATCGCCTATAATTCGTACAGTGATGAAACCACACCCACCAGTTTTCTCAGCCTGCTTGCTACTGCAGAAGCCGGATTCAGCTGGTACTTTAAAGAGGAATGGGGAATTACCCTCAGCGCAGGACTTCAATTGATTCCAGAATTATTCCCACAGAACCATCCCCATTACGAAGATCTCGCACTGACAGGTTTCATGCCAATCACCTTATCAGTGACCTATAGAAGCAACTAGGAGAAAAAGATGAAAAAAATCACAATCATACTCACCCTAACCCTCATCTCTTTGTTGCTCATCACCAGTTGTAACACCGCAGATGAAGGAGTATTCCAACGTATCCGAGAATCGGTACCCAAAGTAGATGTCGGATCGGTAGATATCATCGGTATCACAGCTGATGATTCTACGCTCTATGCCTATACGAGCAAAAAAGGTTTCCAGTCCTATGCGGTAAATGACATCAATAATCCTACCTCATTAAGCATCAATAACGTGTATCCGGGATTGTATACCGCAGATAACTCATTAAATATAGGAAACATATATTTTGCAGAACGTGCTGATGCAAATACTGCAAATAATCTGTATACCTACGATATTGCATTAGAGACAACATCGGCACCTGATGATTCTTATACTATCCTTCAGATGAGAGCACAGCATGACTTAATGCTTGTAGAGACTGGTACTAAATTTTCAGTATTATCTGTTTCTGATGCTGGATATAGCGTAAATCAAGATTTTGATGGTCTATTTAATACAACGTTAAAACCAACAGTATTATCTCAAACAAGTACTCAGTTCATAGTCTCCGGAATAAATGATGATACCGATCCTGCCTATGTACATTATTACCTGGATAGCGACACAGCTATTCCCGAAGATTTATCTTCAACCGTTGGGACTTTCGATGATTATCCCATAGTGGCCATGATGATGACCAGCACGAATTTTTTAGTTGTTATTAACTCACTTGGTGATGTGTGGGCAATGGATACGGAAAGTACTTATAATTCTTTCAATCTAGTAGGGAGAATTCCCAACTTCCCCGATGATCGTGATCCTGCAGATATGCCGTATCCGTTCTTTATCGATAACAATACATTAATTTTACAAAACGAGAACAATGTCTTCTATGGTATTACCGATACTGCTATTACTGAACTAGATGATACTGACTACAGTTCACTAATTGAAAATATGAATAACATCCAAGCAAAAAGCTATCTTGTTGATGGGAGCGATCTCTATGTAGGAACCATGCAGAACGGTATCTTTAAAATAGATTTGTAAATCAGTTAATGTTTGATTTTGATGTTAGGATAATGAAATGCGGATCGATTTGATCCGCCTTTAGTTTGCTTCTTTACTGTGTGTTAGTTAGTCGCAACGTACTTCATGGAGGATTCTGCGTACTTCCGGGTCGGTGTACTGGTGATCGATCTCTTCACTGGTGAGGCCGATGAATTCATGATTCATATAGTGGATCCAGGCCTCATCATCAGGAGAGTTAAGTACATGCTGGCGGCAGTAGTAATCGGGTTGTATCGGGAGTCGCTGAGTTTCCTTGTACAGAGGTACCTTGTAATCAAATACGGCTACTTTGATATCCTCTCGGGGAATACCTTTGCTCAGCATGACATTGACTAAGGCATTGACCGTCTTTCCGGTGTCGAAGATATCATCCACGATGAGTATTTTATCGCCATTGCGCAGGTATTCGGGTGAATAAGTCCATCCGTCAATGCGCACTTCTGATTCCATCTTCATATTCTCATACGATCGGGCAACAACAGCGGCGTAGAACACCGGACGATCTCCTGCCTGCTTCCGTACGAGCTTATAGTATTCGCTGAATACATTGCCCATGTACGCTCCACCTCGTAGTGATACATAGATGATATCTGGAATGAAATGGTCAATATGGTGCATCTGATAAGCTAATTTCAAGGCTTCATCACGTAGCATTTCCGGACTGATAAATTCTTTGTTCATACCCCACCCCGCTGAGTTATTCAGCTACTGTCAGTATCTTTACTCCCGATTCCGTGATGGCAATGGTATGTTCAAAATGAGCAGAAGGTTTCCCATCTGCAGTTACTACCGTCCATCCATCATCAAGATTGCGGATATTCTTTGTACCCAGATTGATCATGGGTTCTATGGCAAGTACCATGCCCGGTCTCAGGCGTGGATTCGGTGACATGGCACTGACATAGTTGGGAACTTGAGGTTCCTCGTGCAAAGCAAGCCCGACACCGTGGCCACAGTAATCCCGTACCACACCGTATCCATGAGCATTGGCCAATTTATAGATCGGCGCTGAAATATCGTGAATTCGTGCCGAAGGTTTTTTTGCTCCTTCTATACCGACTTCCAGACACTGTTTGGTGATACGTACCAGTTCTTCATTTTCCGGGGTACTCTTCCCTCCTGCGATGAATGTACGGGCAGCATCACTGTAGTATCCATCAAGATTGATACCAAGATCGACACTTACCAGATCTCCTGGTTGTACGATACGATCACTGGGAATACCATGAATCACCTCTTCGTTAAGGGAAATGCATGCCGTAGCAGGAAATCCCATGTAATTGAGAAATGCGGGTTTTCCCTTATGTTCAACTATAAAAGCATAACAATATGCATCAATTTCATTCGTACTCATTCCCGGTTCAATGAAATCGGCAAGAGAATCATGCAACTGAGCCAACAATCGACAGGATTTTTCAATACCCTGCAGCTGCTCTGGATTCTTAAGGGTTATCATGCATATCCTTCCGCATGGAATCGAGTATTCCATTGATGAATTTGTAATTCACCTCGCGGCTGTACTCCTGTGAAAGACGTACAGCCTCTGTGATGACCACATTGGTATGGATATCCTTGACGTAGAGAAGCGAGAATACGCTTATCCTGAGAATGTTTCGGTCAATGCAGTCAATTCTATCGAGGGGACGGTTGATACTGAATCGACTGATCCACTGATCAATCTCCTCAAGATGTTCCAAAGTTCCTGCTATGAGAAACCGTGCAAATATTTCAGTTTCCTGATCCAGTTGTGCCCGTTCCTCTTCAGAAACGGTGGGGAAATCGGCAGGTGGCATACCTGCCTGTAATTCCCCATTGAAGTCCAAGGCATAGAGCGTTGAAAGGGCCAGTTCACGTCCTAAATGACGACTTTTCAATTGAGATCTCCCTCTGCTTCATACAATACCTGAATCTGAGCTTCATTACGGAGTTTTTGTACCAGCTGGTCAATAGCTTGCAGATAAGCCACCTGCTGGTTACGCTGTGTCAGTGTCTGGCGAATATACTGTCGTACGGTGGTATCCTCTTCAGGATTGATCTGATCATCAATGCCGAGCATTTTCGGATCAGTATGGGTCGTCACTTTGACAATATGGAAACCGCCGGTGGTTTCGATAACCTTGCTCGGTCTACCCAAGGGCAGATCAAATACGGTATCAAAGAAATCGGCTCCAAGATAGGTACGCATCTCTTCGTCATCAAAAGCCAGCCATCCGATATCGCCACCGCGACCGACAGACTGTTTGTCCTGAGAATACTTGGGCACAAGCTCTTCGAAGGTATAGGTATTGTATCGAAGCCATCTGCTCAGCTGATCCATCTGTTTTTTCACTTCGCCTTTATTCTCTTCCGTAAACGGGATGAAAATATGACTGAGCCGAACAAGTTCCGGATTAATGAATGATGATCGGTTTGCCCGATAGAATTCCATTATCTGCTGGTCGGTAGGTTCTTCATACGCTTCAATGACAGCACTCATCGTACCTCGGACATACCGGTCTACGATGGTCGACTCTCTCAGGCTTTTTTTAAATTCAGCAAGACCTACTCCGTAATTATTGCGAATGACAATTTCAAACTGAGCATCAGTGACGGCTCTTCCCAACTGCTGTTCGATATAGGTGCGCTGTTGGCGTATCATCTGATCAACCTGAGCATCCGTTATCATATATCCATCACGTTCAGCACCTTGTAAAACCAGTTCATCATTAATCATGACATCTAAAATATCTACTGGATTGATGGTCTGTGTGGATTCTGCCTGATACTGACTCACTCGGTTCTCTAAATCCTGAACCGTGATGACGGTATTTCGAATCAGGTTAACCGTAGCGGCAGGTTGACTGATCATATCTGCTGCAGATATGACACTCGTGATACTTATCAGTACCAGAATACAAAGGAGACTTCGTTTTGCTCTCATGAATTACACACTCCTGAATTACGATATAATTAGTCGTTTACCCACAGCCTGAGCTTGAGCACGACTGGAAAGTACTTCGGAAAAGGTCAGGTACATACCCTGACTTTCCATAGCACGCATTAATGTCTGCAGAGTTTTCCCTTGACGAAGCCCTTTTTTAGCGATGAAAGCAAAGCTCCGTTTTCCCGAAATAGTACCACATTGCTTGAGAAACTCTCCTACCGCCGGGAGTATCTGTGTACTCCACAGTGATGTTGCATGGGTTCCAATAGCGATATAATCATAAAACGATACTACCATACCTTTGTCATGTACCATATCGATTACTGTTACATCATGTCCTTGCTGCAAGAGCCCCTCAGCTAAACCGGCTGCCAGTTCTTTACATAACGAGGACTGATTAGCATCTGCATATAGTACCGCTATTTTCATAGGCAACTCTTGTAAACGGTAACGACCGCAGAGTAAACATGCGGTCGATACCAGATTATACACTGAATTGGTTCACCAGTGTCTGCATTATTCTGCAGCTGAATCACTCCACCAATCTTCGGTAGTCTGCTGGACCTGATCGGTTTCCACTGAATCAAGCAGCGAATCACCTGATGGAGATTTATTTACTATTGCAAGCAGGATCGCAAGTACCAGAAAAGAAGTTCCGAGTATTGCAGTGAATTTATTTAATACTTTGCTGGTCTGACCACCGAAAGAAGAATCGCTTCCTCCACCGAAAATACCACCTAACCCAGTACCGCCTTCACTCTGAATGGCAACCATAAAGATCAGAATCAGACTCGCAATAACGAATAGAACTAGTAGAATAATGCCAATAACACCCATGTTGTGAACTCCAAATTACTTATTATAACGTACAATCGGGGCAAACTGCTCCACGGTCAGTGAAGCTCCACCCACGAGCGCACCATCAATATGCTCCATGGCCATGAGGTCCTTCACATTCGATGGTTTCACTGAACCACCATACTGTATAATCAGTGATTCTGCAACACTTTTACCGTAGAGTTTCTCAATCTCCGAACGGATAAATGCATGAGCTGCATTTGCATCGTCGGGAGTGGCAGTCTTTCCGGTACCAATTGCCCATACCGGCTCGTATGCTACGATGATGCGAGCCATATCTTCCTCGGAAACTGCTTTCAGTCCTTCGGTCACTTGGCGTTTCAAAACCGTCTCAAGATTTCCTGCTTCACGCTCTTCAAGGGTCTCCCCAACACAGAGAATCACTTCAAGACCTTTTTCCAGCGCCAGTTTCACTTTCCGATTGATAAAAGCATCATCTTCACCATACAGGGCTCTCCGTTCCGAGTGTCCCAGAATAACCAGAGATACTCCAGCATCTTTCAGCATGTCGGCTGAGACCTCGCCGGTAAAAGCTCCGGAGACCTGATCACTCATATTCTGAGCAGCAACATCAATGGTTGCATCAGCGAGAGCTGATACCACAGGAGCGATCGTGACAAAAGGAGGAGCCACCACTACTCGCACTGAAGCATCTTTTACTGCCTCAGCAAGAGAAGCTGCAAAAGCAGCACCCTCTGAGGGAGTCATATTCATTTTCCAGTTTCCAGCTATACATACATTTCTCATCTTACTTCTCCAAAGCTTTAATACCCGGCAGTACGCGTCCCTCGAGGAATTCAAGTGAGGCACCTCCACCGGTCGATACATGATCAATTCGATCAGCGAGACCGAATTTGTTTACCGCAGCAACAGAATCGCCTCCACCCACTACTGTGGTACCGTCACAGTCGGCAATCATATTGGCCACCATTTCAGTGCCATGTGCGAATGCATCGAATTCAAAAACACCCATAGGACCATTCCACACAATAGAACGTGCCTGTTTCAGTTCCTGTTCTACAGCCTGCAATGTTTTGGGTCCCACATCCATGCCAATGAGATTATCGGGGATATCAGGACCATCGATTGCTACCGGGGCAGCTGATTCCGAAAATTCCTCGGCACACACATGATCGAGCGGTAAAATAACACGAAGACCCTTCTGATGAGCTGCATCCAGAAATGACTGAGCAACCTCAAGGTAATCCTCTTCAAGAAGAGACTTGCCGATGGTATGACCCTGGACCTTCAGGAAGGTGTATGCCATACCACCACCGATCACGATAGCATCACAGGTTTTCGCCAGGGATTCCAGTACACTGATTTTGCTCGATACTTTTGAGCCTCCGATTACAGCAACAAACGGCTTTTCCGGATTCTCCAGAAGCGGTGCAAAGAATTGTACTTCCTTTTCGATCAGGAAACCGGCTGCAGCCGGTAGGTAATGGGCAACACCCTCAGTTGATGCATGTGCACGATGAGCGGTACCGAATGCGTCATTGACATAGACTTCCCCAAAACTTGCCAACTGTTGGGCAAATTCAGGATCATTAGCCTCTTCTCCCGGATAAAACCGGACATTTTCCAAAAGCAGCACTTCACCGCTTTTCAGGCTCGATACTTCCGCTTTCACTGCATCTCCAACGACATCGGATGCAAGTTTAACCGGACGGCCGAGTAACTGCTCAAAACGTTTTGCAATGGGAGCCATGCTGAAGGTCATATCTTTCTTCCCTTTCGGGCGTCCGAAATGACTCATGACCACCAGTGAACTCTGAGATTGATCGAGAATATATTGTACCGTTGGTAAAGCACTTCTGATTCGCGTATCATCGGTAACTTCTCCATCTTTCAGGGGAACATTGAAATCGACACGAATCAGCACCCGCTTTCCCTGTAGATCCATATCCTTCACGGTCTGTAATTTCATGATAACTCCTCATGTACGGCTGATGCGCACCACTTGGCGCGCATCAGGTTTCATGTGCATTGAAAAGACGGTTACGCCTTCAATTTCTTTGCCAGGTCGACAACACGGTTGGAATAACCCATTTCGTTATCATACCATGACATGACCTTGAAGAACTTCGGTCCCATTTTCATGGTCAGTGCAGAGTCGAAAATTGAAGAGTGAGAGTTGCCCTTGATATCACTGGAAACGATTGGATCCTCGGTGTATTCAAGAATACCCTTCATTGGACCTTCTGCAGCAGCCTTGACTGCAGCATTGAGTTCCTCAACGGTACAATCTTTTTCAAGCATCACCGTCAGGTCAACAATTGAACCAGTCGGTACAGGAACACGCATGGCTCCTCCGTTCAGCTTACCTTCAAGAGAAGGAATGACCAATGATACCGCACGTGCAGCACCGGTGGTGGTCGGAATGATCGACAAAGAAGCAGAACGAGCTCTGCGGAGATCTTTGTGCGGCATATCCAGAGTCACCTGGTCATTGGTAAAAGCATGAACCGTAGTCATCAGGCCACGCTCGATACCGAAACTGTCATTCAGTACTTTCACTACGGGAGCGAGACAGTTGGTGGTACAGGATGCGTTTGAGAATGCATCATTGCTCAGATCAAGATCATCATCATTTACACCACAGACAATCGTCTGGTCGATTTTGTCCTTCGCAGGAACGGTAAGGATAACTTTCTTGGCACCAGCTTTGATGTGATCCTTATATCCACCCTTTGGGCTTTCTGCTACTGCAAAGACACCGGTCGATTCGATAGCGATATCCACACCGAGTTCCTTCCAGGGAAGCTCAGCAGGATTTCTCACTGCATAAATTTTGATCTCTTTTCCATCAACAACGATCGCATCTTCTTTGGCTTGAACACTTTTGGCATAGACACCGTATGTGGAGTCGTACTTAAGCAAATGAGCCAAGGTCTTAGGATCGGTAAGATCATTGATTGCCACGACTTCCATGTCTTTATCTTCAAATGCGATTTTGAAGACATTGCGCCCGATGCGCCCGAAGCCATTGATTGCGATTTTCATGTAATATCCCTCCATGTGTAGGTTTGTATCAGTAATAATATAACGATTATACGGGTGGTGCGTCAACGAATCACGACCGTTTCATCACAATTTTCACCCGGTTGATTTTATGTCCCTCAATTTCCTGAACTACGAAATCAATTCCTTCATAGGTCACCTTTTCCTGATTGAGGGGTATACGTCCAAACTGTTCGAAAACAAATCCGCCAAGAGTTTCAAAATCATCTTCCGGCAGATGGAGATCAAGACGTTCGTTCACTTCATCGATAGCCGTCCGAGCATCACAGAGATAAATACCATCTCCCATCTCAATGATATCCTCATCTTCATCATCATCAAATTCATCCTGGATATCGCCGACAATCACTTCAAGAATATCTTCCATACTGACAATGCCGGATACTCCTCCGTACTCATCAATGGCGATGGCTATATGAACCCGTCGCTTTTTAAATTCACGAAGCAATTCATCGAGTCGCTTAGTATCGGGAACAAAGTAGGGTTTCCGCATACTGCGCCGGACATCAAAGGTTCCGTTAAGCTCATTGCACAGTAAATCCTTCACGTACAAAATACCCACAACGTTGTCGATTGTTTCGGTGTACACGGGATAACGTGAAAAACCCTGATCGGCTATTACTGCTTTCAGATCTTCGAATGAGATCGAATCGGAAATGAACTCAACATCGATACGGGGTACCATGACTTCCTTCACCGTGGTTTCAGCCAGTTCATCAATTCCCTCTATCATACTTCTGCGTTCTTCCACCATATCGGTAGTACGCTGCGGAGGCTGATCTTCTTCCTTCACCAGCCATTGCTTCAACCGCTCTCCAAGTTTCACTGAACAGTCTCCTTCATCCACATTGTTACGAATTCTTCCTGTTTTTGCAACATAGGTTCACTTGCATCGGTACTCTCGTGATCATACCCATGTAAATGCAAGATCCCATGCACCAGGAGACGAATCAGTTCTTCATGTGCACTCACGGCAAAATCGGTACAATTACGCTCCATTGCCGCTAGCGAGATCACCATATCGCCCCAGGATTTTTCCTGTTCATCATAGGAAGGGAATCCATCATCTTCATCATCTTGTACAAACGAAAGAATATCGGTAGGTTCATCCTTATCGCGATAGGTACGATTCAATTCACGCATAGTCTCATCGGAAACAAAGGTACAGGAAACTTCTCCAAAGACCGTTCCCAGCTGTTCACATGTTTTCTGAATAATAACTGTCACCTGTGACTCAGGTGCCTGCAGTTGAAACGATTCCTGTTCATAGGAAATATCTACACTAATCATGTTTCTCCTTTGTTTGTTCTTCCGGATACTCGATTCTACTATGAAATCGTCCGGTAAGTATCTGTACAAACACGCGTGTGATGGTTTCGAGATCAGTGAGTGAAAGACGTGAAGCTCCCAACTGTTTCCGCTCGATCTTACTCATAATGATCTGATTAACCAGTTTTTCATACCGTTGAGCTGACGGTTTCTTTACCGTCCTACTTGCCGCTTCCACACTATCGGCGAGCATCACCAATGCAGCTTCAGGTGATTGCGGTATCTGGTTGTTATAGGCATAATCCTGTCGCTTGACCTGACGAAGATCTTCTTCATTCTGAGCAGCCTTTTGGGCCTCTTTCAGAAAAATAGCAATCACGTCATTACCATGATGCTGACTGATGATGTCCAGAACTTCCTGCGGCAGACGGGCTTGCCTCCCCTTCTCCACACCGATTTTCACATGGCTTTTAATTACCGCAACAGATAAACTTGCTTTTAATTCATGGTGCTTGTTATCACCTTCCTGATTTTCAATGAAATATTCCGGATGTTCCTGCTTGCCGATATCATGATACATCCCGGCAACCCGGGCAAGAAGCGCATCTGCATGGATCTCTTTCGCTGCCGCATACGCCATTTCTGAAACCATGAGCGAATGGTTGTACGTTCCGACCGCTGTTTGTGATAACCTCACCAGCTGTGGTGAATCACTATAGGCAAGTTCGCGAAGGCGAAAAGGTGTCGGTAGATTAAAAGCCAGTTCTACCAGGGGAAGAATCAGGGTTACCAGGATATAGGTAACCGACATATTTATCGATACCGCGCTGATACTGGAAAAGAGATGGGAAAAGCTCAATCCATTCAGCATTGTATGAAAAACCATTAGAAAAGATGCAGAGAGAATACCGAAGAACCATTGAAATACCATATCAATTCTTCGCGCTACATATCGGATAAAATAAATACCGCATGCAGCAATAGCCACAACAAAATAGACCGTGGTCATCGTCGCAGAAGGAAGGAGCAAGGTATAGGATCCCAGCATCACTGCAGTAATCATCCCCGCCTGTTTTTTATTCGTCAAGAGAGCAATCAGTATCGGATGGGCAAATAATGGCAATATGGGATCAAGCAGCGTAACCCCTCTAACTGAAGCAACCGTCAACGTAACATACACCATTACTTCACTGATCACTACACCGGCAAGAAACAGGAACATGTACTGAAACCGTCTCTTGTTCATCTGGAACAGCACGTACATGCCATACCATGCTGCAGATGTAATAATGAGCACAAAAAAGATTCTGCCAATATGCTGAGCCGGTGTGTACTTTACCGAAGCTAACCGCATTGCCTGCAATGTTCTATTCTGCTGTTCGGTAATCACCATATCCTTTTTAATGAGATATTCACCCTTTTCAACCCGGACCACTACCGGCTCGACAGCCTCAAAAGCTTCCTGACGTGCTGCAGCCGTAGCCACCCGGTCAGGATGCACGTTTGGACGAAGGATATCCTTCACGGTGGAGAACACCGTGACCAGCATCTGTTGCGGATAGGCGTGAGCAAGCACCGCAATATCCCGATGAATACGATCGGTAAGCTGATCAGTGTGAAGGACATCATCTATGGAGATCCGGGTTCTCTCTGAATCAGAATCATTTCCCACGAAGATGTCAGAAATCCCCTGCTGACGTAAGGCATGCAAATCGTTACTATCATAAATTCCATTTGCTACATATTCACGTACCAGAGACTGAACGAGTTCATCACTTCCGTTATGATCGACTAGCCGGGATTGCTGGAGCATCTGTTGAGAATCGATAAGGGAGAAGGAAAAATGCGGTAATACCGAATTTGCGGCAATTTCACGCTGTAAAGCTGTTTTGCGCTGATCAACATAATGGAACGTCTCAGTTGCCTTGATATCCTGATCAGCGAGGGAACCTACACTGAACCGAGTACGGATATCACCGGTAACAACCTGCACCCGCTGAGATAGAAATGTCGGGACCAGAATAGCAGAAACGGCAACGGCAAGAGTCAACACCGGAATGAGAATTCTGAGATAAACCGGTGAAGCCCGCAATGAATCACTGGCTGCTTGCATCTTTTTCATACGCTTCTACAATCCTTTGGACCATTCTGCTTCGCACTACATCTCTGCTGGTGAATTCAACAAATCCAATATTCGGTATCTTCTGTAAAATTGCAGCAGCATGCACCAGACCGCTGGTTTTGCTTCTCGGTAAGTCAATTTGAGTGATATCACCGGTAACTACCGCTACTGAATTTTCACTGAGCCGGGTAAGAAACATTTTCATCTGTTCGATCGTGGTATTCTGTGCTTCATCGAGAATCACACAGGCATTGTGCAATGACCTACCACGCATATAAGCCAGCGGAGCCGTCTCAATTGCACCGTTATCCTCGAGGCGTTTGATAATTGCGGGAGGAAGGAGCAACTCCATGGCGTCATAGAGCGGTCGTAAATAAGGTCCGATTTTCTGCGCCAGATCACCGGGAAGGAAACCGAGACTCTCACCGGCTTCAACTACCGGTCGCGTCAGGATGATCTTCTGTTTTTTCCCGCCAAGCACTTCGCTCAGTGCATGGGCGATTGCGAGAAAGGTTTTCCCCGTACCGGCAGGACCGATACTAAACACCAGTTGATTATCCTCAAGGAGTTTCATGAATTGCCTTTGCCGAGGGCTTTTTGGATAGACCATCCTTCCTCCGACGGCAAGAGATATTGACATCTCAGAAAGGTCAGCAGAATCACTGGAACCCTGTAAAGCTTGGAATTCCATAAATATTTCTGGCTCGGTGATGTCTTCACGCTGTGTGGCGAGGTGTTTTAACCGTACCATGAGTGCGGAAAAAAGCGCATCTCCCGATCGCTCTTTTCCAGCTTCATCACGATAGGTAATGCTATTTCCATGTACGAACAGTTCGCCGTTGAGTAATAACTCTAAATAAGGAACGTTTCGATCATTGATTCCGCACACTCTCTGCATCTGTGTTGTCTGTTCAAAGACGATGGTGCTGCTCATCATTCTCCCAAGATATCGGTTACCAGTCTCGCATATCAAACGATCGGTCTACCGTTATTTCCGGAATGGCTTTCCACTGGAGGAATACCGAAAAGGTTGGTCTCCATTCCCACTCCAGGTCAGATAATACTACGCTTCCCTCATATTTACAATGCAGGTCCCAATCAGCCATATGATGAATCAATGAAATGTTCAGCGACTCCATAGTAAAGAAGGTGTGATGCCTGCCATCACCAAAGAGATCGAATGAACGCCACAGGTCCTCCCATACTTGCTGAACACTCTGATAGCGGTTCACACCGGTATTTATCGAATTCAGGGAAATATCGAGGGTAATAAATTCGGCTATGGAAAACTTGATATCCACCCCAAAGGTAAACAACGAGGTATAGGAAAAACTCAATGCATGACGGTACGAACTGGTAAGATCGACTGCAAGCGATATGCGATTCTTCCACCATGTGTGAGTCCATGCATCAAGGGTGACCTTCGCATCAATAAATTCTACATCCAATTGATCAAATGGCCCTCGAGTCTGCAGATAGATCGAAAAATATGGTAAAGAGGTCGACAGTGAGAGAATATTAAATTCACGGTTACTCCACGTGTATAACGATTTACTTGCAATAGTCAGATATGAGTTACATACCTGCAAAGTTGCATCCTGCTTCCATGTGAGCGCATCTATCCAATGTCCTCCTTGTGATGCCGTTGCGAGATCGTAGGTAAACAGCGAAGTCCATTTCAACCAAGAGGGATCCTGATAGGAGAAAAGCAGCTGAATATCCTCTGCTGCAAAACCGCCAGTATCCTGTTCGGAAAAACTCATTGATGCGGAAGCCGAAGCATGCTCGTGTGCAAGTACCACTTTAGGAGTGAGCGAATAGGCAAGCGGCGGAAGCTGCAGTGTGAGTGAGGGGGTAATTCGCGTATCGCCACTAGGAAACACCTGATTCCACGAAATCTGATGACGAGTAACCGTATCACGATCCCAATGTTCCCATCCTCCGGTCTCTGTGCCCGAAATGACTGAGCGGTCATATAACCGTGCAGAAAGTCCATATGATAGGCCAATCAGGGGGATGCTGATGTCGGTGGTACTACTGAAGGATACCAGTTCTTTGATTTCAGCTTCCGTTTCATGATACGAGATGATGGGAAGAAACTTCTGACTCAGAGTCAAATATCGGGGAGCGATGGTTGCAGATACATCAATCGAACCTGCTGTTCTAGTATACAATGAAGGATTCGATAGTGCCAACGCTTCGATCGACCGTTCTTGAATAAGATATTGCGTAAGCGAATAACGCAAAGAAATAGAGGACGACACTGACTCTTTCGGTTTAACCGAAGCAGTGAATGGAGGTTCTACTGCCCACCGATCATAGGAAAACCCCGGTTCCAGTCGGGATGGAGTCTGCTCTGGAGCAGCATCCTTTTCGCGTGACCAGGAAACGAGTGTTCCGGAGACGGTAGCCCGTATTTCTGGTGCAGTAAGGGCAGTTATTTCATATCCTGATCCCTCAGAGGCTGTACGAGCATCCCAGTGGACCTCAGATACCATATGATTGATACACAACTGTTCAATTACCGGAGAAACCAGATCAGTGGGAATAGTCAAACTCCCGACCATTTCCCAATCAAATCCTGTGATGTCTGAACGGTAATTCGTAGGGAACTGTATGGTCCCAAGAAGCGATTGCAGAGAAAATCTCGTAAGGCGATTTCCGTAATCACGTAACACTTTCGGATCGGAATACAGGGGAAGAGAAAGCGATACATCAAGTAATTTCGTTTTAATATGCGCAGTGGTCTCATTCAGGTAGCGAAACGAAGGAATGGTGTATACTCCACTTGCCGGAGGCGTTCCCACCAGTGCCAACCCGCCAAAAGTCGTGATGTTGAATCGATTGTCTTCACTTCGATTCACCGTATCGATACCGACAAACACCCCCTGATACTGATATGTATCGAATAGAAGGGCCAGATAGGAATCAGTTCTTTCTGCCCAAGTATCTTTTTTTGGTATGCCGGCACTGAAAACCCAGCCGTCAGGTGATAACTGATCTTCCTGTGACGATGCAAACAATGAGGCGAGACTCGATTGCTCCTCAACCTCTATCGGGTAACGTCCATACACTGCCCAGCTCGAGGAAAAGAAGGCTCCTTTCTCACTTGAATAGCCGATTACCGGATTGAATACAAAGGTTTTCCCCGGATAGAACACAAAGGGAACCCACAGGATGGGGATACGACCAAGAGAAACTGTCGCATTCGTGGCGAGAATATCCCCACCGCTGACCATATGCAATTTATCAGAGGAAATACTAAAGTACTTCTGTTCACTTTTCGTGGAAATAACACCGGAAGATACGGCTATCGCCAACGGATCGGAAGTGATATCAAGAGCATCACTCGTGATAATGTAATCTATTGAGGTTCCTTCAGAATTTTCACGACTGACTGCCGTTTCTCCTTGTGTAACAGAGACGGCCCCGGTACGGTAGTCTATGCTTAGCGCTTCTCCGAATATCTGTTGATCCTCTCGTTGATATTCCACCGAACCAAGTGCATTCACAGCAGATTGTGAGAGTTCGATCACTACTCGATCAGCACGCAGTTCTTCAGGTTGATCGCTGTTATCAGTATTGAAAAGCAACTGCACCGCTCCCTCAAGCAACAGGTACCGTAAAGGAGTCCCGCTGCGATACAGACGATCTGCTGAAAGCAACGTCAATTGAAACGGAACGGTCACTTCCTGTTCACCCTGAGGAATTTCCTCAATCTGATAATAGTCATAGAGCTGACGGCGCAATTGATCGATATCTGCATCACCGTTGATCCCCAATGCCTGAGCGCGGGCCTGCAGTTCCGATTCCCGGGATGTCATAATATCTTGTGAAATGAGTAACAGCCGCATCGCATCGTCTGCAGGTTGCTGTCCATACAGGAACTGAAATGCTCCAGCAGTAAAAAGAAGGAGGATTCCTACGATTCTACGAATCTGTATTGAGGGAATTAGCCACATAATATCCTGTGTACGATTGTTCGCACCGTGCCACTTCTTCAGGTGTCCCCACGGTCACTACTTGTCCTCCTTCGTCTCCTCCTTCAGGACCGAGATCGATGATGTGATCAGCACTCTTGATCACGTCAAGATTATGTTCAATCAGCACTACCGTATTCCCCTGATCAACCAGACGATCAAGGACCTCCATGAGCTTTTTCACATCAGCAAAATGGAGACCGGTAGTCGGTTCATCCAATACATAAAAGGTTTTGCCGGTACTTCTTTTTGATAATTCAAGGCTTAATTTAACCCGTTGCGCCTCACCGCCACTGAGAGTCAATGCAGATTGTCCGAGTTTGATATACCCGAGACCGACCGATTCGAGTGTCTCCACTTTCCGACGAATCGAGGGGACTGCACTGAAAAATTCACAGGCTTCGCTGATCGTCATATTCAATGCATCATGAATGTTTTTCCCTTTGTAATGGACAGCAAGTGTTTCCGTATTGAATCGTTTCCCCTTACAGACATCACACGTCACATAGACGTCGGGGAGAAAGTGCATTTCTATTTTCAACGTTCCATCACCCTGACAGTGTTCGCATCTTCCACCGGGGACATTGAATGAGAATCGTCCCTGCTTGTATCCCCGGGCCTTAGACTCCGGAAGAGATGCAAATAGCGCACGGATAGGGGTAAAGGCTCCTACATAGGTCGCCGGATTGCTTCTGGGAGTCCTTCCGATCGGACTCTGATCAATATTTATTACTTTGTCTATCTCTTCAGCCCCTTCCAGGCTGGTGTACCCATCAAATTTTTCACTCTGTCGGTTGACCGCCCGTTTGAGTGCCGGGAGCAGAACCTCATTGAGCAGTGTTGATTTGCCCGAACCGCTTACACCCGTAATCACGATCATCTTTCCCAACGGGAATGAAACGTCAATTCCCTTCAGATTATTCTTCCGCGCTCCTCTAAGCAGAAGTTGTAATCCGGTACCGACTCGTCTTTGCAACGGGATCGGCATGTGAATATCACCACGCAGGTATCTACCGGTGAGACTATTGGGATTTTCTTCGATCTCTTTCACCGTTCCCTGTGCTGTGATAAAACCGCCATGCACACCAGCTCCCGGACCGAGATCAACAACATAATCGGCAGCGCGGATGGTATCCTCATCATGCTCCACGACAATCAATGTATTGCCCAAGTCTCGCAGTGTTTTCAGGGTCTCTATCAATCGATGGTTATCCCGCTGATGCAATCCGATCGAAGGTTCATCAAGCACATAGATCACCCCGCTGAGAGCTGACCCTATTTGGGTTGCCAACCTGATCCGTTGTGCCTCTCCACCACTGAGGGTTCCCGATGACCGATCTAACGTCAGATAATCGAGTCCAACATTCACCAGAAATCCAATTCGGTTCTTGATCTCCTTGAATATCTGCTCTGCAATCTGCCGCTGCGTCTCAGTCAATTTAAGCTGATCGAAGAAAATCTGAGATTCTCGGACAGAAAGAGCTGTCACTTCAACGATGTTTTTCTGACCTACCGTAACTCCTAATGCCTCAGGACGTAATCGCGCACCACCACAGACTTCACAGGTGTGACTTGTCATGAAGGAATCCATCCACATGCGGATCTGAGAGGAATTGGTTTCAAAGTAGCGTCTCTTCAGATCGGGGATGATACCGGCAAACGGTTTTTCCATGGTGTAATGGCCACGGCCATTCTTATTCTTATAGTACATCGGCAATCGCTCATCTGTTCCATACAGAATGACAGTGATGACCGATTCTTCGAGTTCACTGAATGGAGTATCGAGGGTAAATCCATACCGTTTTGCAAGAGCTTCAAAAGGAACACGAGACCATTCAGCATCCGGATTCTGGCTGGCAATAGCTCCCTGATTGAAGGAGCGCTTCCGATCAGGAATGATTTTATCAGGATCAAACTCGGTTTTTACTCCCAGTCCATGACAGGAAGGACATGCGCCGAATGGATTATTGAAGCTGAATAATCGGGGTTCAAGTTCCGGGAGACTGATACCGCAATGAATACAGCTGTTCTTTACACTATAGGTTTCTTCAACTTCACTTGCATCTGCAAGAATCTGTATCACTCGTACTAACCCATCGCTCATTTCGATAGCACTCTCAACCGAATCGGCAAGGCGGCTGCGCATATCCGGTCGGAGAATGATTCGGTCGACGATCACTTCTATCGTATGTTTCACCTGTTTTTCAAGTTGTATTTCAGTATCGAGGTCCATTACCTGTCCATCAACCCGGACTCGAACAAAACCTGCCTTTTTTGCATCTTCAAAAATCTTCCGATGCTCACCTTTTCGCCCCATTACCACAGGAGCGAGAATCATCAAACGGCTTTCATCCGGCAGGGTATAGAGGGTATCGATTATCTGATCAACACTCTGATCGCTGATTTCTCGATGACACTGAGGACAATGGGGAATACCGACACGTGCCCATAACAACCGGTAATAGTCATAGATTTCGGTAATAGTCCCGACAATTGAACGGGGATTCTTGTGAGTCGACTTCTGTTCAATAGCAATTGCAGGACTGAGCCCTTCAATATAATCGACATCGGGTTTTTCCATCCGGCCGAGAAACTGTCGCGCATATGCACTCAGAGATTCAACATATCGCCGCTGTCCTTCTGCAAAGATAGTATCAAACGCGAGAGAGGATTTTCCTGAACCGCTGAGTCCACTGACGACAATCAGGGAATCTTTATCCAAATCGATATCGAGGTTTTTCAGATTATGTTCACGTGCACCACGGATGATCAATTTATTATTCACGAGCAAGTACCTCAATACGCGATAATAACACCGACTCTGCCTGGTCTGCAGTAACTTCCTGTACTAAGTTCCCTTTCTCATAGAGAAAAATACGATTACCAATTCCGGTGATTGCCACATCAGCATGAGCAGCCTCTCCGGGGCCATTTACCTGACATCCCATGATCGCGACGGTAAGCGGAGCCTTGATCGTAAGCAGTTTTGCCTGTATCTGCTTAAGAAATCCCTGAGAATCAAAGGAGGATCTTCCACAGCGGGGACAGGATATCAGACGGATTCCGTCTGTTTCCAATCCCACCGTCCGCATGATTTCACGTGCTGCTGCTATCTCATGGATATTGTCATCGGTAATAGAAATACGCATGGTATCACCGATTCCCTCTGAAAGCAGCCTGCCGAGTACCCAGGTGCTCCGAGCTACCGCAGGGATAATGCCCCCTGCTTCGGTAACTCCCAGATGGAGTGGGTATGAACACCGTTCGGCAATTTCCCGATAAGCTCTATAAGTAACATCTGCATCGGTATCTTTCACAGATATCACACTCTGAGTAAAAGACCAGGATTCGAACCAGTCGATATATGCCAAGGCTGTTTCCACCATTGCTGTTGCATGATCACCAGAACGAAGAGCGTGTGGCAATGAGCCTCCGTTCAATCCGATACGAATGGCAGCACCATGATCCTGTGCGGCACGAACGACCTCCTCCACTTTCCATTTTGCCCCGATATTTCCCGGATTGATCCGAATTTTATGCGCACCACAATTGAGTGCTTCTATAGCCAGATGATAATCAAAATGGATATCAGCGACCACGGGCATAGGAGATTCGGCACAGATTTTCGTGAATATTTCCCGGTTATGTGTATCAGGATAGGAAAATCGTATAAGTGAACACCCCATCGTTGCATAGCTGCGTAACAGCGAAAGCAGGCGGTCATAAGCCTGCCCATCGCGATGATCCGGCAACGGATCGGCATACATAGTCTGTATTGAGATCTTGTGGGAACTGCCGATACCAACAGATCCCACCTGAATATCTGATGTTTTTCTTCTGTTCATGAATACTGCCTTCTCGTGATCTCAGTGTACCTGATTCAGATAAAAAGGAGAAGACGAAACAATGAGAGGGCCCCGATAAAAGAGCCCTCACTTATATGCGGTTAACCCTGCTCTACTGAAGTAACAACAGGAGGAATACCAACGTAAAGAGTGCAACCGTCTCTACAATACCGATGACAATGAAGTAGTTTGCGGTTCCCTTGCCGGTTTCTGCAAGTGCATCAGAAGCAGCAGCTGCTGCTCTGCCCTGCATCCAGGCAGAAAGACCGATGGCCAGACCACCGAAAAGACCAGCACCGAGCAACAGCATAGCATCCTGCCCTGCTGCAGCAGCCGCACTGATAAAGTTCATGAGCAGAAATCCGTAGATAGTCTGTGTCAGCGGAGCACCGGAGAAAGCGACCATAATAAACGGTGCCGGTCTTCCATTCGCATAACACTTTTTCCATCCGCCTACGGCTGAAAGTGAAGCGGCTCCTGTTCCCAGTGCAGAACCGAGTGCAGAAAGTCCAAGTGCCGCAGCCATTCCGATAAATCCAATATTCATACCAAGCTCCTTGTCGTTGTTTCTACAACGTCTGTGATGAAGTTTCAACCGTTTCTCTGAACGGATCATAGGTAAATCCAGTCCACTCCATTCCAAGCTGACCGGAGAATTCCAAGAGATTAAGCCGTACGCCATGAACCACCACAGAAAGCAATGCCATGATGAGATTCAGCGTATGACCTAAGGTGAGTACCAGAATACCTGCAGGAAGCGCAAAACCCTGAAGGAGGCCACTTGCCATATTATTAAAGCTTTGTGCGATGGCTAGGGAGGCCATACCTACCGCAAACAATCTGATGTAGCTGATGATATTCGAAAAAGCACTGATTGAATTCAAAAAAGTAGTAAACAGGTTTGCAGCACCCCCGGCAAGGCCCTTGAGGAAGGGTATCCCCGGTCCTTGTGCACCAAAGAGCACGACTAAGGCAAATCCTATTCCTACGACCGTTGCAACTACCGTCACATTGATAGAAGCATTGATTACCAGCATCAATACCAGAAAGTACAAGGCATCGATCATCAATAACCAACCGATATCACCGACAGCACTGAGATCTTTCGATCCCACCTTGCGATAAATGTTCATCACGCAGGCAAGACTTAATTGCAGCGTTCCGATGATGAAACAGAACTGCATAACGGTATTCTGTGCGCTTTGCGCACTTAATCCGAATAACTCAGGATAGTTGGCAATCTGTGGAATGACGAGTGCCTGCAAAAACGGCATCGCTTCCAAAATGGCTTTACTTCCAAACCAGGTCCCGGTCACTGCTCCCCAGATGATACTAGTAATACTGAGCACATAGAGCAGTATCACCGCATTGGTAGCCTGTTTTGTTTTCCGGTGCAGGATGATTCCTGCAATCAGGAAGATCACTCCGTAGGCACCATCACCCACAATCATGGCGAAGAAGAGGGAAAAGAAGAGTAAAAACCACATGCTTATATCATACTCACGGTATCCGGGAACGGTCCCGAGAATATCAAACACCGGTGAGATAATGGAAACCCATTTCCGGTTCTTTACTTTTGTGGGAGGAAGTTCCTCTTCTCCAGGATCATCAAGTGCATATCCCCACTGATGATCCTTCGCAGTCTCTTTGAATGACGCAACAGCATCGATGGGAAGATAGCCGCTCAGCCAGGCAACGGTATCATCTTCCTCCATACCCGAATGAACCTGCTCGAATCGTAACCGCTGTTCAATAATTTTCCGATAACGTTTGAAGCTATCGATATAGGCCGTATAAGTAACCATCTCGTTATGTAATTGCTGAAGCAGCTGTTCATCGGCTGATATAGCCTGAGTGATTTCAGCAAGAGAATACTCACCGTAGGTGAATTTCTGGGCCATCAAGTCCTCGGGAAGCTCCGTTTTCATGGTTGCTATGACCGACGACTTTTTGGAAGAAGAGAGTACCACATAGTCACAGAATTGCGGAATATTTCGCTGTTCCTTTTTCCCGATTCGATAGAAGTGCAGCGGAATACCTGCAGAGCTCAGCTGTTCAAGATCTTGACGAGAAACATCTCCCCACGATTGCAGTCGATCACGTTCAATGATCAGTTTCTGACGACGATCACTCACTTCGCGTTCATGATCGGTGAGCCAGATGACCCTCGCCTGCATTTCGCCGAATTCTTCATCATCCTGAGAAGTGTCAGGAAGGCTTTTAACCTTCTGTTGATCCTGCTTTTTTTCTGCTTTATGCAACTCCTGCAGCTGTATAATGATACGATCTATTTGAGCTAGTGAGCGTTCGAGATCCTCAATCTTTTCATTCTTCGCCTGCACTTCATCAATGTGGACCATCCCTGCTTTTCTCAGTGCTTTGAGCGCTGATCGTTTCTCATAAGCGAGCACGATCAGCGATACCCGTTTCATTGGTACTATCATGCTACACCCTCCTGCGACTGTTTCACCAGCTTCTTCTTGGCGATCTTGCCCCGAACCACTGCTGCAGTCTGCTGATCCCCAAGATAGATACCGATCTTCCGGATATTTTCACGGGTTTCCGGAATCTTTACCTTCTCGAAAAGATTAACTCGCTGACTGGTTACCCGCAACTCCCTCCCGAGTAATTCAATCTGTTTTTCCAACGTGGCAATCATGGCATCATACCGTGCAATTTCTTTCAATGACCGCACACCGGAGTCAACCCAGAGGGGGTACTGATCGAGATCATAGATTATATGTTGAAAAGTCAATTCTTTGAACACCGGAATTTTCACTCCGGCAATATTTCCCTTCTCTTTGATCACCTTGTCAACAACTACGATCGAATCAAGTTGTTGATGCTCAGCAAAACTACTGTTCTCATGAAACACCGCAACCCAGGACTGCAGAGCATCTACTAATGTTTTCTGTTTCTGCTGCAAAATAACCACTTCCTGCTCAATCTGGCGAATCACCATCTGCAGCTGCTGTTTCTTCAACTGCAGTGTTGGCAGATACCGCAAGAATTGCTTGAGTTGGTCCTTTTGTTTTTTCTGTTCATTTTTCGTCAGTTTGACGGCAGCCATCAGATACTCCTCATGATTGCTGTTCAGGCCAGTGCTTCAGCACCAACTCGGAGCGAATTCCTGTTTCCTTGGGCTCAAAACACTCGGAGAGAATTTCCCAACCGAGATCAAGCGCCTCTTCAAGGGGAATATTTACCGAAAGATCCATCAATTTACTTTCAAAAAGCTCTCCATACTGCAACAGCTTATCGTCCCATTCAGACATCTGGAATCCCATCGATTTCTTTTCAAGTGACTCTTTGTATGATGCATACAGCTTGATCATACCATCCATCAAAGCGCGATGATCATCCCGTGTATCCTTGTTTACCTGCTGTTTCAGTCGGGAAAGAGAACCGAAAGGCTCAATGCGGCTGTTTTTCAGATAATACTGTCCCTCGGTGATGTATCCGGTATTATCGGGAACGGGATGGGTCACATCATCACCAGGCATCGTTGTTACCGCCAAAATGGTAAGCGATCCGGCACCTTCAAAATCAACAGCCTTCTCATATCGGGCGGCGAGAGAACTATACAGATCACCGGGGTACCCACGGTTGGAAGGCACCTGCTCCATGGTGATGGCAATCTCTTTCAGGGCATCAGCAAAGTTGGTCATATCGGTAAGCAGCACCAGTACTTTCTTTCCATCAAGGGCAAACCGCTCTGCAACCGCCAGAGAAATATCGGGAACGAGCAGACATTCGACAGTCGGATCACTTGCGGTGTGCACAAAGAAAATCGTACGACTCATAGCTCCGCTCTTTTCCAGTGTATCTTTGAAATAGAGATAGTCATCATACTTCAATCCCATGCCGCCAAGAATAATCAGATCAACCTCTGCCTGCATGGCAATGCGCGCAAGCACTTCATTGTACGGTTCACCGGAGACCGAGAAGATAGGCAGTTTCTGAGATTCGACTAAGGTATTGAAGACATCAATCATCGGGATACCGGTACGAATCATATTCCGGGGAATGATGCGTTTTGCAGGATTGACTGCAGGCCCACCGATCTCAATCAGATTGTCGGTGAGTTCAGGGCCATTATCACGAGGAGTTCCTGAACCGGTAAACACTCTTCCCAGCAGATCTTCCGTGTAGGAAATGCGCATGGGATACCCGAGAAATCTCACCTTATCACCTGTAGAGACACCACGGGCTCCAGCGAATACCTGCAACGATACTTCCGTTCCCTCCAATTTGATCACATTGGCAAGAGACTCACCATGAGATGAAGTGACGACAGCAAGATCGCTGTTTCTTACACCCTCTGCGTGTACGGTAATGACGTTACCCGCAATTGAATCAATTTTCGTATATACCTTCTGCATATGCACCACCTATTACGCTTGGAGAATCTTTTCAGCTTTCCGATCGTAGGAAACAAAACGATCTGCGGCAAGTCGCTCAATCTCTTTTTTATACATCTCAAACCGCTCATCATCACGGGCAGTATTATTCCAGTCTATGAACTTCTGGCGAATTTCGTTGATAAATGATCGAGCTGCTTTCTTGTCTTCCAATGAGAACACTGAACCCAGTATGGAAAACAACACATCAAATACCAGTTCCTGCCGATCAATCGGAGCGGCAAAATCAACCGGATCAAATGAGTTCTGCTGCAGGTAGACACTGTCGATGAGTTCACTTTTGAGATAGATGATGTAATCATCCAAACTGGTTCCCTCTTCTCCTACCACCTTCATCATCTGACTCACTTCATTTCCCGCAAACAGCACATGCCGTGCATAATCAACTTTTTCCTTGTTGATGACACTCCTATATTTCGACCAGCTATCCAACGGATGAATGGCAGGATATTTTCGAGCATCCGAGCGTTCACGAGATAATCCATGGAAGGCTCCTACTACTTTCAACGTAGCCTGCGTAACCGGTTCTTCGAAGTTTCCACCTGCCGGACTGACCGTACCACCGATGGTGACCGAACCATATGATTCGTCACGCAGTCGTACAATTCCGGCACGTTCGTAGAAACTGGCAATAACCGATTCAAGATATGCAGGAAACGCTTCTTCGCCAGGTATTTCTTCAAGTCGGCCTGACATCTCACGCATAGCCTGAGCCCAGCGACTGGTTGAATCAGCCAAAAGAAGTACATGCAGTCCCATCTGGCGATAGTATTCTGCTATTGTTACTGCGGTATATACTGAAGCTTCACGTGCGGCAACCGGCATACTACTGGTATTACAGATAATGATGGTTCTTTCCATCAGTGTTTTTCCCGTTCTGGGGTCAATCAGTTCCGGGAACTCTTTTAAGGTTTCAACTACTTCACCGGCACGTTCTCCACAGGCAGCAATAATCACGATATCAACATCAGCATTTCGACTGGTCATGTGCTGAAGCACCGTTTTTCCTGCTCCGAAAGGACCTGGGATACAGTAGGTTCCCCCTTTTGCCACCGGAAGGAAGGTATCAATAATACGCACCTTGGTTACCAGCGGTTCACTCGGTCGAAGTCTTTCAACATACTGAGTAATCGGACGTTTGATCGGCCAGGTGAAGACCATGGATAATGAGTGCTTGTTTCCTTTTGCATCGGAAATAACTGCAATTTCGTCCCGAACCGAATAGGTTCCCGCTTTCTTAACTGAGACCACGGTGTACGGCCCCGAGATGAAATTGAACGGGACCATAACCCGGTGGGTGAATATACCCTCAGGAACCGTTCCCAGCGTATCGGCAGCATAAACCGTATCGCCGACGGCAACAGTAGGAGTGAATTCCCAACTTCCATCGGGAATCGGCTTCAAATATACGCCTCGCTGCAGGAAGAACCCACACTGCTGAGCAAGGTCGGGAAGCGGGTTCTGCAGACCGTCATATATTTGGGTAAGCAGACCGGGGCCAAGCTCAACACTGAGCATTTCACCGGTAAACTCCACTTCATCGCCGATTTTCACTCCGTTGGTCATCTCAAATACCTGTAACGACGCTGTATTCCCGGAAATGCGGATGACTTCAGATTTGAGTCGTGAATCACCAAGGAGGATGTACCCCACTTCATTCTGCGAAACTGTGCCTGCAAACTCTGCTGTCACCATATTTCCGTTTACCCCGGTGACTCGGCCACGATTTTTTGCCATAACGATACACTCCGTTTATATGCTCTTAATAATTGATTGCAAATTTGAAAACAGTCGTTTGAACTCTGCATTTCCCTCAAGAGGGGTAAACAGGGCTTTACGTTCCAGAAGAGCTAGCTGTATTGCATAGGTATACAGTACCTCAATTGAAAAGACCCGCATCTGTTTCAACGATTCAGCTGCATCCCAATAAAATCTCATCAGCAGAAGTTCTGCTGCCAGGGGATGCTCCGCCTGCATTGCCTGTTTCACCAGTTCTTCAATCGCAACATCAGGTAGTGCACTCTCGTTATCGGAAGTCTCCGTACGAGATAATGCACGTGCTCGATATCGATGCAAAGACGAGCTTACCTTTTGTTGTATCTGCAGGTAAGACCAAAGATACCCCGACTTTTCCGTTACCTCTATCATCTGCCCCGCGGAAAGTCGTTCAATCACGGCATAATCAGCACTACCGAGTGCAGCATGACAGGACTGCAGAAACTGATCGCGAGTAATCGGAGGATCTTCGTCAAATCGAAGCATCGGTAACGATGCTACCAGATAATAATAAGAAGCCACAGATCAACTCCTTATGAAGCGGTGAGCATGTCGCGTACTGCGGTGTTTAAAAATGGAGCGAGCAATCGCACCACTTCATCTGTACTGAAATCGTAGTAGCTCGACCCATCCTTTGCGGTAAGTCTAAAACCGATATCTACCGACGGAACTACTTTGATCTCCAATCCTGCCTTGAGTTCTTTAGCAAGCTCATGCTGCAGTGATTCAGCCAACTGCTTTTTCTGTTTCTCGTTGATTTCAACAACAGTATCTTCGGGAGTTACGAGACCGGATGATACGACACTCACGATAAGTGTCACGAGATCTTTTCCAGAAAATGTCGATGACACCTGTTGTTCCAGTATGCGAGTAAATTGATCGTTAATCTGTTTTTTCAAAGAAAGCATGACATCACGACCTGCCTGCTGTACAGCAGCGGTACCGCTCTGTTTCATAACCGCAACTTCTTTTTTCGCTTCATCAACGATCCGCTGCGCTTCTTTCTTTGCATTTCTCACCAGATCATCAGCTTTTTCCTGTGCTTCGCCGATGATTTCAGCAGCTTTCTTCTCAGCTTCTTCAATTCCATCACGTTTAATTGAATTTACCAGATCCTGAATTTGCAGTTCCATACGCAATCCCACCTTCTTAATATGTTCGTAACTATATACGCTCATAAATAAAAAAACAACCTTTGTTATGGAAAAAGCTAAATCTTAGGTTGTTTTTACTGTATTATGCTATTTATTTCACAATAATTGTGCGATTCTGCATCATTATCATGCTTTCATGTTCCATTTTCGCAAGTTCACGTGAAATACTGGTTCTGCTCGCTCCCAGTATCTGTGCTAGTCGCGTTTTAGTCACGGGTAATATCACAGTTTTACTCTGTTGTCGTATCGATTCTTCCTGTAAATACTGCATCAACCGCTGACGAAGACTTTGGTGAACGACCATGGTGAGGCGCTGATTAATCAGCACCGTATTATCGCTCATGTGTCGAAGAAATATCTGTAACGCATGGGCATCAATCGTCAACAGACTAAATAAAGCCGAACGGTCAATACGAATCAGCGAACAGTTCTGCTGGGCAACAATGGTATGAGGATACTGTGGATCAGATGAAAATATGAGATTGCCCCCGATGAGCGAACCCTTGGTAAAGACGGCAACTGAGAATATTTCTCCCTGTTCACTTACCTGTTCCACTATACATTCTCCAGAGTGTACCACTTCTCCCCAGGAACACGCATCATATGCACTATGAATTATCTCCCCCTCATCGTAACGGTACAGCACCATCTGGCGAGATGCGATCAGATTTGTCAGATGTGATTCGCTCATCGTAGAAAACAGCGCATGAGATCGAAGGACGGAAACTTCGGGGCGTATTCGATGCATTCATTCCTCACAGTGTTACCAATGTAACATACTTTTTGATCCTGTACAGCTAAAGTGATCAGAGGAGGAACTGCTCATGAATCGATTTGTACCGGTTATTCGTTATCTATTTTTGGCTCTCTTTATCGTGTTAATGATCCTTGGTCGAATTCAGCTCTGGCTGATCATCTACGGAGCTGGAGTGATACTTTCATTTTTCTTCGGTCGTATCTATTGTGGCTATGTCTGTCCCATGAATACCCTTATGCGGCCGGTGCAACACGTATCACGCAAGATAGGTATCCAACAGAAACGAGTGCCAAGATGGTTAGAAAATTTGCAATTGCCCTATGTACTACTTGCTATTGCACTTGGAAGTATGTTCATTGGCAAACGAATTTTTTCAATTACGGTACCGGTATTACCTCTCGTTTTTGCCACCTCTTTGCTGGTTACCCTCTTTTTACCGAGTCGCATCTGGCATAATAGTCTCTGTCCGTATAGTTTGTTATTGCGATGGGGGGGAAGAAAAGCCTCTTATGCAAAACGGGTTTCATCTGATGTGTGTATCGGATGTGCTAAATGCCAAAAGGTCTGTCCTGCAGGAGCTATCACGGTTTCGGGAAAACCGAAGAAGGCTCAGATTGATCAACGATTGTGCCACCAGTGTGAATCATGTACTGCAGTGTGTCCTACCAGTGCAATTTCCTATACATCATAAAGTCATGTGATATACTGAAAGGAAAATGGAGGAGAGATCATGCATATTGCGTTAACACCAAACGTTCATTGGGTCGGAAAAATTGATACGGAACTACGACAGTTTCACGGAAGTGATTTTTCCACACATCGGGGCTCTTCCTATAATGCATATGTAATACGGGAAGAGAAGCAGGTATTGATTGACACTGTCTGGAAACCCTATGCAACAGCTTTTGTTGATAATCTTGCACAGGAAATTGATCTGCATGCCCTTGATGCAATTATTATTAATCATGGGGAGGTAGATCACAGTGGGGCTTTACCTGAGCTGATGCGTCATATTCCCGATACACCGATCTACTGCACGAAAAAAGCGATCGATTCACTTACCGGTCAGTACCATGAAAACTGGAATTTCCATCCGGTTAAGACTGGAGATACGCTTGATCTCGGTAATGGTAAACAGTTGATATTCGTCGAGATGACGATGTTGCATTGGCCTGACAGCATGGCTACGTATCTCACGGGAGATAACATTCTCTTCAGCAATGATGCTTTCGGTCAACACTATGCGTGTTCCGGTATGTTTAACGATCTTGCTGATGAGTGTGTTTTGCACTATGAGGCGTTAAAATACTATGCCAATATTCTTACTCCCTTCAACGTATTACTGAAACGGAAACTGGAGGAACTCGGTAAACTGAATCTTCCTATGAACATCATTGCACCCAGTCATGGGGTGATCTGGCGTGAACATCCGATGCAAATTGTTGAATCCTACGCTGCCTGGTGTGATCAATACCAGGAACATCAGGTGACCATTATCTACGATACCATGTGGGATGGAACACGTACGCTTGCTGATGCCATTGCAGACGGACTGCGATCACAGGACCCCTCTCTGATCGTAAAGACCTACAATATTGCCAAGACTGATAAAAATGATGTAATCACCGAATTATTCCGCTCTAAACTTGCTGTGGTAGGCTCTCCCACCGTTGGCAATGATATGCTCTCGAGTATGGCAGGGCTCCTCCACTTCGTCAAAGAACTTAAAATGAAAGGAAAACAGGCGGCAACCTTCGGGTGTTATGGATGGACCGGTGAAGCCCCTAGCAAGATGGCTGACCTGTTGCGTGAAGCCGGATTTTCCATAATCGCCGAACCGTTAAGAAATCAATGGAACCCTACTGAGGCGATGATTGAAGAGGCCCGCACGTGGGGTCGTCAGCTTATCGCCGATCCAGAGCAATGAGATTCCGGAGAGCCTGTATAGCCACCCGGATCGCGCTTTCTGTATCATGAACGATAGGATTGTCGAGTCCGAGCCGTTCTCGTTCCTGATTGCCGATGACACTGAACACACTGCCGCATCTCACATTCAGATAGCTGGCAACCACAAACAGTGCTGCTGATTCCATTTCACTTGCGAGGGTCCCAAGACGTTTCCATGCTTCCCATTTTTGTATCAGATCGTACGAAACTGGTTTACTATCAGGATCATGCTGTCCATAAAATGAATCTTTGCACTGCACTACTCCGGCATGATACGGCATATCAAGTTCAGTTGCAGCATGGATAAGTGACTGAATCACCTCATAATGTGCCACTGCGGGAAATTCAATCGGTGCGTACTCCCGACTAGTCCCCTCTGCTCTGATCGCTCCGGTAGCAACCACGATGTGTCCGCCGATCACTTCCTGACTGATTCCACCACACGTACCCACACGAATGAACGTATCGCTTCCGCAACGATGCAACTCTTCCATCGCGATAGCAGCTGAAGGGCCCCCGATACCAGTGCTCGTCACACTTACTTTCTGTCCATCTAGGAATCCGCTATACGTGACGTACTCTCGACTATCGGCAACTAACTGAGGATCATCAAAATACTGAGCAATCTTCTCGCACCGCTTTGGATCGCCGGGAAGGATGACATACTTTCCTACATCACCCGATCTTAGATGCACATGATACTGAATTCCACTTCCTTCCATATAATCGGTCATATCATAGCCTCCTTACTCTTCAGTTCACAGTTGGACATAGGTTTTTCCGTACCCGCCATCCTCCGGCCGAGCAAAGTAATACTGTTTAACACGAGGATGCCTTCCCAGATATTCGTGGATACCACGTGAAAGTATTCCATCACCCATCCCATGAATAATAGCAAATTCCTGCATGGAATGGACAAGAGCACCCTCTACCTGCGTGGCAACTGATTCCAGCGCTTCACTAAGCGTCAAGCCGCGCACATCTATAGTAGCCTGAGCTGGAGCACTGCTGCTTTCATAGATCACTGAAACACCCGGTTTTCCCTTCTTCTGGCGAGAAGGTACCGGTTTGAGATCTTGTTCCTTCATCGGGAATTTCATGGGACCGATGGCAACCAGCCAGGTCCCATGCTTCTCTTTACGTACAATCCGACCCTCTCTCCGGTGCGGACCGGCAAGCACATCCATACCTACCGTAAACGAAACAGGAGCCTGCTCCGATTCCGGCTTTTCAGCAATGGCTGCAGATCGATGCTCACTTTCTGTTTTCTTCTCCTGCAGGGAAGTAATGAATGATTTTACTTTTCTCGTTTTCTCACGTGTGATTTCCCCTTCCCGCAATTCAGCCACCAGATTCTCCAATTCTTTCCGCTTTTCAGCAATGAATCGAGAGAGATCGCCGATCTGTTCATCACGCAACTGCTGTTCACGCTGTCTCAGGCGCAACTTCTGCAGATCCATGGCACGAAGCTGTTCGGTTACCTGTCGAGCACGATCATTCAGTGCTTGCTCACGTAATTCAGATTCCCGTCTTCGTTCTTCCAATCCGCGTATGATAGCTGAAATTTCAACAACTTCAGAACCCAAATAAGATTCCGCTTGAGTAATAACCTCATCAGGCAATCCCATGCGACGGGCAGTATCAATGGCATGACTCTCTCCGGGAAGACCGGATATCACCCGAAATGTTGGCTCATGGGTCTTCCCATCAAATTCCATCGAAGCATTAAGCACCTGTGCGTGGGCATAGGCATACTGTTTCAGCACGCTGTGATGACTGGTAACCAATGATAATCCCGCATGTGCAACACAGTATTCCAACACCGCTCGCGCAATTGCTGATCCTTCCACCGGGTCAGTCCCGCTTCCCAATTCATCAAGAATTACCAGTGAACGTACATCACACTGGTTGAGAATCTGCCCGATATGCTGCATATGACCGCTGAAGGTGGATAATGAGTCTTCTATCGATTGATCATCTCCGATATCAGTATAAATGGCATCGAACACCGGCAGTACCGTACCCTCTGCAGCCGGGACCATATACAGACTTTGATGCATCAGAGCAAACAGTGCTACGGTCTTGATGGTAACGGTTTTTCCTCCGGCATTCGGTCCACTGATGACTACCGCTTTTGTGGTGCTGTTAAGTGCTAATGAGATAGGAACTGCAGATTCCCGTAATAACGGATGACGGGCATCTCTCAGCATCAAACTCCCATCGGTACTACATTGCACACGGGTACAGCGATACCGCAGCGCATAACGACTTCGGGCATAGAGACTATCCGCATAGGCAATTTCCTGCACCAGTGCACCGAGAGTATCGAGCACCTGATGTGCTTTTTGCGAGAGATCGGCAAGAATACGGGCGATCTCAATCTGTATCTGCTGCTGTGCCATCACCACCTGGTTATTCAGTTCAACTAGTCGGTAGGGTTCAATAAATACCGTTGCACCTGAAGCACTGCTGCTATGCACTATCGCATCCACGGTCCGATGCTGATCGCTCCGGACTGGTAAAATCACCCTCCCATCACGGAATACCGGCTGAATGTTCACATCAGACTGCTGCTGGGAACGGAGAAACGCTGTGCTGTACTGTTGTCGTTCGGCACGTTTTCGTTCCACTTCTCTGTGCAGTCGAGCAATTGCCGGATGCGATGATTTCACCTCTCCGGGACTTTCAAGCGTATCGGTAAGCACCGAGAGAAGAGAAACCAGATCTGCATCAAGTGTCGAAACCAAAGTACTTACCGGTGAACACGGATCATCAGAGATCTCCGGTATCTCAGAAGAACCTTTGCAGTAAGTAATGAACATCTGACTTGAAGCCAGATACTCCCTGAGCGCATACAGCTGTTCACCTGAAAGGCTCCTTCCTTCAATAGCCAATTCCGTTAAGAGTTCACCAATCGAAGGAAAAGACTGGGGTTGCGTTGAACGAGTGGAACTTCGACGGATGAAATCCTCGATGATATCCTGTCGGAATGAAATTTCCTGAGTATCTGTGAGAAATCCCTGTTCAGTGATCGCATCTCGCCCCTCGTCTGAAAGACACAGATTCTGTACCTCATGACGTATGGTGAAATAGCCTAAATCCTTCAGCGTTCTTGTTTCCATATCCATCCTATGTTCTCTCGCTCTCCCAACTTTCCGGACGCATCTCGATTGAGGCAATCATACGGAGGTAACTTTCATATCGATCTTCATGAACAGCACCTGATTCCACCGCCTGTTTTACGGCGCAATCGGGTTCATGCAGATGAAGACATGGCTGAAAATTGCATTTACCACGATATTTCCTAAATTCAGGGAAATAATCTGCCACTTCATACACATCAAGATGGGGAATGAGCAGCTCACGCATTCCCGGGGTATCAACGATAGTGAAACCCTGCGCATCAAGGAGCAGTGCGTGGTTTGTCGTATGTCTTCCCCGTTGGTATTTCTGGGAAATCTCCTGAGTTTTCTGCTGTATGTCACCACCGACCAGATTGTTAACCAACGTCGACTTGCCGACTCCCGACTGTCCGATAACCGCTACCATTTTTCCCATGAGACGGGAGCGTAAGGCTTTGATACCGGAATCATCGAAAGCACTCATTGCAAATATATCATATTCGAGGGTTTCATAGAGACAAAACCGCTCATATTCAGCTTCACTAAAATCGAGATCACACTTGTTCAACACAATCAGCACCGGAGTATGCTGTGCACAGACAAGTGCCCGATCAATAAACCGCGGACGAAAAGGCGGAGCATCAACGCTGCTCATGATGATGACAAGATCCATATTTGCCACCAGTGTCTGATTCATGGAACGCTTCGCATTCCATCGGTCAAAACTTGTATGCCTCGGAAGTTTTGAAATAATCATCCCTTCCTGATTTGCATGAATCGAAGCAATCACCCGATCACCGACTGCCAGCGGATTATAGGAATCCCGTACCCCGTTGAGCACCTTCCCTTTAATGCGGCAGAAATAGGATGATGCAGTGGAAAGCTGCATCATCTGATTTTCCGGAACCACCGTGTAAATATTATTTATTCCGCGAACCACCACGCCGGTAATTTCTTTCATGGTCTCCAATGTAATAGCATTCTTGATGCTGTGCAAGCGAACAGTTTACACCGGGGAGTTCATCTGATAGGCTCAGAACATGTTTAAATGTGTTCCCTGTGCAGTTGATGGATGCAAAAGGTACGCGCTCGAGGATATGTATACGTGTCTGCATCATGCACAAGACAGCGAGATGGTATTTCAATCACTGATTGCATCGATTACCGACTCACATCGGCATCGCGATATTGTTATCACCGATGCACGTTTTTCCAATTACGATTTTTCGAACATTCAGCTCTCCACCAGCGATTTTGCCCGATGTGTATTTCACAATGTCGACTTTACCGATGCAAAAGTACATGCCTGTTTCTTCGATTTCTGTCTATTTGAAAACTGCTCGTTTCATGGAAGCGATGCACGGCACTCTGTAATAGCAGGAAGTAAGCTGATTAACTGTTCATTCACTGATTCTCTTTTGCTTCATACCAATCTTATGGGTATTGATGCCCAATTCTGTGATTTCAGCTCCTCGGATCTCTACTACTCCAATTTCTCCTCAAGCCATCTGGTCGAAGTGAAATTTATCGATTGCAACCTTAAGAACGCCGATTTCCGCTATACCGATAGAACATCGGTCACCTTTAAGTATTCCAATTATGAGGAGGCGGTATTCACCTCATAACCTATGAAAGTATTTTCCGAGTTTTCCTTCAATGAATATTCCAATACCTATCTCGTCGGCCCCGAAGATGGCGGTGATGCAATCTTGATTGATCCCGGTCACATATCGCTTGACCTGATCGATCGTATTGAACGAAATCGGTTCACTATTGCCCATGTACTGATTACCCATCGGCATGAACATCACACAAAAGGGCTCGGTACCCTGTTGAAAATATTTTCTCCGACAGTATATGTAGGCTCTCCCCAGGTGTACGACGTACCCGTTAAGCAGGTTACTGACCGTTCGATTATGGATCTCAGCGGCATCACCGCTGAGGCAATTCAGATACCCGGGCATACGATCGACTCATTTGTCTATAAAATCGGCAATGTACTCTTCACTGGTGATGTATTATTCGCCGGCCGCATCGGAAAAACTGCGGGAGTTGTGGAAACAGCCCTGCTGCTGAGAGGAATTACCAGTCGATTGTTAACCCTTGATGAACGATTTCTCATCTATCCCGGACATGGAACAATATCGGCATTAAAGATAGAAAAACTGTTCAATCGGGAACTCATCGATGCTATGGCCAGTGATGATCTTGCGCAGCTCAGTCACCCCAGTATCGTCACTTGATCACCTAGAATCAGTGACTTGAACCGGTCAGGCAACGGAGCCCGAAAACGCATCATCTGGTGAGAAACGGGATGAGAAAATTCCAGTGAGAAAGCGTGGAGCATCAGTGATTGATCGGTGAAGTAGGATTTTCTCAACCCATACAACGGATCACCTATCACTGGATGACCGATATGGGCCATGTGTACACGGATCTGGTGAGTTCTTCCGGTATGCAGCCGAATGCGTATAAGGGCACAATGCGGCAATTGACGCAGCACGACATAATCGGTTCTCGCCCACTTCCCCGCAGTCTTGTCCGTGGCGGCAAATCGCCTCCTGTCCCTGGCATCTCGGATAATCCCCGTCTCAATATGTTCCCGATGTCGGGGTAATATCCCTTCAACCAGGGCAATATAGTGCTTTTTTATCTGGCGGTCATGAAACTGAGCGGCAAGGTGTTCATGGGTGATACGATCTTTGGCAATCACCATGACCCCTGAAGTGTCCTTGTCAAGACGATGCACTATACCCGGTCGGATTGAAGGAGATTCATCAGAGGAAAAAAACTGATCACCATACCGATGTACCAACGCATTCACCAGCGTCTCATCAGGATTCCCTGCGCCCGGATGCACAACAAGACCTTGCTGTTTATCGATCACAACCACCTGATCATCCTCATACAGTATGTGCAAAGGGATATCTTGTGCAGATACGGCATCAAGCAGGTGTTCTGTCCACTTCACCATGACCTGATCACCAGGTTGGACCTTTTTACTTTTCTTTACCGGCACTCCGTTGATATAAAACTCTGTGTTTTGATCAGAGGAGGCAGAACGGGGAAACGCTTCTGAGATGTGGCCAACCCACGCATCCACACGTTGCGGTTCAGGTAACTCAGAGACGGTAAGTTCAAGGGTATGTTCCTGCTTAGCCATGATTATTGCATCTCTCCCACAATATAATCGGCAAGTGCAATCCCGAGAGAAAGAATTCCTGCAATGGAGAGCACAGTCAGAGAATCCTGCACCGGTTCTGCGAACAACCTGTTCCCGCTTGCCAACTGTACAGCAGAACAGGCAAGTCCGGTAACGCCAATCGTAATCGGAAGCGACCCGAAGAAAAGGGTTTCCGCCCTTCTCAATTTGATACTCCACTGCGGAAATTCTTCAGGTTGGTATGGTGTGTAATCAGCACTCATTAAAGGCGAGAGCACGAATAACACGATTGCAACCGTTACCATCATACGTTTCATGGATAGCTCCTCGTCCCGAAAATTGCCGTACCAACACGTACCTGTGTCGAACCTTCCTGAATCGCCCAATGGAAATCACTGCTCATTCCCATAGACAGTTCAGCAAAAGAGAGCTCAGGATGAACATTACGGCTTTTTTCAGCAATTTCCCGCAACTGAGCAAAGGCATTTCGAACTTCCCGCTCATGATCGGTAAGCGGTCCGATAGTCATCAACCCTTTGATTGCTATACCGGGAAGCTGTTGTGCTTCATCAAGAAGTTGGGCGTATGCATCCCACGAGACAAATCCCGATTTCGATGATTCTCCCGATGTATTCCACTCAATAAGAATCGGCATGACTTTCTGTTGAGCCACCGCTTCTTTACTGATGAGTCGTGCAAGCTTTACTGAATCGACGGAATCGATGGCATCAACAATTCCCACCGCTTTTTTTACCTTGTTCGACTGTAAATGACCGATCAGATGCAGCCGGTAGTGCTCATGCACCACAGGAAACTTCTCCATGATCTCCTGCACTCGATTTTCTCCAAAAAGAACCTGGCCACAGGAGAGAGCTTCCTGAACAGCTGTGTAGGGATGCGTTTTAGAAACCGCAATCAGAGAGACCGAATCGGTCCTGCCGCACGCTGCTTTCGCCTGTTCTATTTCATTCTGTATCTGCTCAATGCGTTCTGCCATACTCATGCTCGTCCCTCCTGGATGCCTATCACTTACGATGTTTTCTGATCAGATCACGTACTGCCTGCAGCTGCCGGTCAAACTCATTTGAATGCATCGCGGGGAAAGCATCCAACAGACGATTTCCCGATTTTCTCAGTTGTTCAGAAATCCGGGTGATTTCACCTTCAATGGATTCACGAAGGTCTTGAGCCAACTCTTCCAACCGGGTTTCCACCAGTGAACGAAGGTGTTTGATACGTCCAAGGCGATCGGCAAACACAGCCATACTTGAAATACTCGCGGTGGTATCAACTGCAAGCACAATCAGCATACCCGAAGCGCCAATGGACCGCAACCGTTCAGGGAGTATCGTGATACGGGAGGCGAAGAAAGGATGGATGATATACCCTACAACCAGTGCCAGGAAACCAAAAATCAGAGCATTCTGGAGACAGATACGTCCATGCAATTGAAATGTATGATCACGATAATCCCAAAGTCTGAGGTGAAAGACTCTTTCCAACAGCCATCCGGTCAGATACTCAATTATTGAGATAACCAGGACAGACAGCATGAAAAAAGCAACAGGATGTGGCGCCACCTGCTGTATCGCGATCGCGGCAAGAGCGCCAAATCCATACACCGGTATCCACGGTCCATACAAAAATCCCCGGTTTACCCACCGTTTCAGCGGAACAGAACAATAGATCACTTCACAGATATACCCGAGGATACTGTAGAGAAAGAAGTACCAGATCAGCTCCACGTGCTTTGCTCCTCTGTTATTGCATACATATAGACATTTTGATACCCAAGGATGTCTGATCGATAATAGTGATGCAACGGTCCAGCTTCACGATGCATTCCTGCCTTCTCCATGACACGCCCGGATGCAATGTTGTTTTCTGCATGACAGGCTTCAAGGCGGTGAAAGCCTCCCCGTTCAAGGGCAAACTGCAATACCGTTTTCACCGCCTCCGTTGCATATCCGCAATTCCAGGCTGATTTTGTCAGACAGTACCCGAGTTCTCCCCGGTTATCATGAAGACTCATGATTTCAATGCCAATGGATCCGATGACCTGCTGCGTATCCCGTTTTTCAATGGCCCAATGAAAGAAAGGAGGATGCAATGCTGATTTCATCCATCGGGAAATCACCGAACGTGATTCTTTAATGCTCTCATGCACGCAGAATCGTAAATAGGCGGTTACTTCCGGATCACTCGACCAGGAGAAAAGTGCTGGAGCATCGTCCAACGTAAAGGGGCGTAACATGAGCCGGGAGGAATAGAGTAATGGAGAGGAAATTCGGGCAATCTGAGTCTCAATCATGTAGGTATCATGAGAAAACTCAGGATTTCTGTCAATAATAAGAAACCTGCATCCGGTTCTGGATGCAGGTCTCTATGATTGGGGGATGAGGGATTTGAACCCACGACAGCCTGCTTGTAAGGCAGGAGCTCTCCCACTGAGCTAACCCCCCGTGCAATAACGAAGATGAACGTATCATGGAGCTGATACTTTTGTCAACCGATTCATCGAATGCTTTTTCACATGATGCGGTTGACCGTCACAGTAAAGCAGTTTATCGTTATATTCTCATTGCATAACCGATTTGCCTAACGGAGTTGACTGCATCATGAGACAGACTGCACAGCCTGAGCAAAGACATCATCGGGAGTTTCTCTCCCGCTGGGAATCGATGGAACCCACGTTACAAAAACTGTACCGATCGCTGTACGGTGAGGTTGGCTATACACAATTTTGTGATATGCTTCGCCTCAGATGGTCTGCACGTTCTGATGAGTTGTTGGATCTTGACCGTGATCGCTTAGAACATCCTACCTGGTACCAGGAATCCTCCATGATCGGTATGATGCTGTATGTAGATAACTTTTCCGACACATTCGCCGGGATGCCGGCCCGCCTGGATTATCTTGAGGAACTCGGTGTTACCTACCTCCATATCATGCCCGTTTTCGATATGCCCGAGTCACTTAATGACGGAGGGTATGCCGTAAGTGATTTCACCTCTATTGATGAGCGTTTCGGCACGAACGAACAATTTGACACATTCACTCGCGCCTGCCATGAGCGGAATATCAGCGTATGCCTTGATTTTGTACTGAATCATACCAGTGATGAACACGCATGGGCAGTAAAAGCACGTGAAGGTGATAAGCGCTATGCTTCACGATACTTTATTTATCAGGACCGTACGCTTCCCGATCAGTATGAACAGACGGTAAATGAAGTATTTCCCGTTCTTGCTCCCGGTAATTTCACCTACAACGCACACATGGAAAGCTGGGTGCTTACCACGTTCAATCACTATCAGTGGGATCTCAATTACCAGAATCCTGACGTCTTTCGTGAAATGGCTTCTGCCCTTCTCCAGATGGCCAACCGAGGAGTTGATATTTTTCGTTTCGATGCCATCCCCTATATCTGGAAGCAGTGGGGAACCAGCTGCCGAAACCTTCCCCAGGTACATACCATCATCCGGATGTTCCGAATCATTCTTGAATTAGTCGCACCTGCCACCATTATCAAGGGTGAGGTAGTGATGGCTCCTCAGGATGTGGCTCCCTATTTTGGCACCGAACAGGCTCCTGAATGCCATTTATTGTACAATGTGACATTTATGGTTGAATTGTGGAACAGTCTCGCTACACGCGATACCCGCATGCTATCTTCGCTTATCACTGACATTCCCGACAATATCCCCTCAGGTGCCTGCTGGGTTAATTATGCCCGCTGCCATGATGATATCGGATGGGGATTCAGTGAAGATGCGGCACGTACCATCGGATTTGACCCCTTTCAGCACAAACGCTTTCTCATCATGTTCTACCTCGGTGCATATCCAGGGAGCTTTAGTCGTGGTGAATTATATGAATCTGACCCGAAAACTCTGGATGCACGTAACTGCGGTACGTGTGCATCACTGTGCGGACTGGAGAAATCTTTGCAGGATCGGGATGAATATCAGATGGAACTTGCAGTAAAACGTATCGCACTGCTACATGCCTTCTGTATGGCCGCTAACGGAATACCAGTGATTTACAGTGGTGATGAAATTGGTCAGCTGAACGACTATTCTTATATCTATGATATGCACAAAGCCCGTGATAGCCGGTATCTTCACCGGCAGAAATTCGACTGGGCTGCAGCAAGTCGACGTGGTGATCTCAGTCTTCCCGGATCACAGGTTTTTCGAAAAATTCATCGCTTTATCACCATCAGCAAAGGGCAACGATTCATGGGATCATCCCATCGGTTGAGTACGCTGAAAACTTCCGATGTCGGAGTGATCTGCATGCTCGTACGTCCACGTAAACTGGAGACTGCTGAAATGATGGTGGTTCTTGCAAACTTTACCGAACATCAGAAACAGATAACCATTGATACCGGAGGGCACCCATACATGGGTGAACATACCTGGACAGATCTTGTTCAGGGAAAGCTCATTCGCTTTGCTGAAGATCCGGTTATAATCGGTCCTTACGAAATACTTCTGCTCACAGTCGCTTCTTGATTGGTTGACAATAAGAGGTGAAATCCCTACTCTATATATGAACGCATGATCATATATTCATGCATGGGAGTATCTATGGGATCAAAAAAAATCTATCATATAAATGGCGTGGACTGTGCAGTCTGCGCAGCACGAATAGAAGACGCATTAGTAGGCATGGAAGGGGTAAATACGTCTCAAATCGATGTATTATCACATACACTCAGCATTGATACACAACAGCCGATCGATAGTGCATTTGAACATCGGCTATCTCAGGTGCTCAACCGGGAAGAACCGGGAGCAACCATACGAGTACCTGATTCTGAGATGATTACGCCATCCTGGTTTCAGCGTCTGCAGTTGCCCCTGCGTGCTGCACTTTCTACGATACTTGCTCTAACGGCTCATATCATTGGGAATAGTCAGATCTTCCTGATCATGTTGATTACTGCCTATGTGATTTCCGGATATGATGTCATCATCACAGCAGTAAAGAATATCTTCCGAGGTGCCTGGTTTGACGAACAATTTCTTATGGCAATTGCAACTTTGGGAGCAGTGGCGATCGGAGAATACGGAGAAGCTGTTGCCGTCATGGTGTTGTATCAGATAGGGGAATTCTTTCAGGACCTGGCAGTACACCGATCGCGCAAATCTATCGCCGATTTAATGGACATTCAACCGAAAAGTGCAACGGTATTACGTGAAGGGAATATGATCACCGTAGATCCACAGGATATTGTTCCCGGGGATCTGCTGTTGATTCGTCCGGGAGATCGGATCCCGGTTGATGCGGTGGTTACTGAAGGAAAATCATTTCTTGATACCCGTGCGCTTACCGGTGAATCGATACCGAAATCGGTTGGTCCGAACGATCAACTGATCAGCGGATCAATTAACGGCAGTGGTGTATTGAAAGCAAAGGCGGTAACAAGCTATGCAGATTCAACGGTTGCTCATATTCTTCAGTTGGTAGAAGAGGCGGGAAGCAGAAAAGTACAAACCGAGCGTTTCATTACCCGATTTGCCCGCATTTATACCCCGGTAGTCGTAGCAATTGCCACCTCTGTAGCAATCATCCCTCCCCTATTGTCTTTAGGAAGCTTCTCTGATTGGTTCTATCGTGCCCTTATATTTCTGGTTATATCCTGTCCCTGTGCTTTGGTAATCTCTGTTCCGCTTGGATTCTTTGCCGGAATCGGCGGTCTTGCCCGAATGGGTATTCTGGTAAAAGGGGGTAATGCTCTTCAGGCACTTGCACAGACAGCAACCGTGGTGCTCGATAAAACGGGAACAATTACCACCGGAGAGTATGCTGTGCAGAACATCAGGTTTGCAGAACAGTTGAAATTCACCACAGACCAGCTTATGGTGTTTGCAAAATCGGTAGAAATGCATTCACACCACCCGGCTGCCCGTGCTGTGGTAGAATATTTGACAGATGTTCTGGCACAAGAGGCGCAATCAGTTGAGGAGGTCCCCGGATCCGGCATTATCGGCACTATCGGACCGCATACTGTTGCCATGGGAAATGTAAAACTGATGGAAGATCACAAAGCTGACATCCCACAGGAACTGCCGGCTGAAGCAGGAAGTATCTATATTGCAGTAGATTCAGTGGTACAAGGGTGTTTTATCATCTCCGATACGGTTAAAACCAGCGCTCATCAAGCAATAAGCAGATTAAAAAAACTAGGTATTGCATCGATATCGGTTATCAGCGGTGACGGACAAGATGCTGTTTCTTCAGTAGCACAGCAGGTAGGTATTAAAAACTGGGAGGGTGAACTGCTTCCCCAGGATAAGGTTGAACGGGTGGAAAGCCTTTTGCAGCAGAGACAAAAAAATGGGAAATTGCTGTTTGCAGGTGATGGAATTAATGATGCTCCTGTGCTGGCTCTGGCAGATGTCGGGGTATCCATGGGACAGATTGGATCCGATGCTGCGGTAGAGGCTTCTGATGTGGTGATCATGAACGATGATCTGAATAGTATCGCACAAGGGATCGCTCATGCACGTCGGACCTTGGGACTGATCAAACAGAATATTGGCGGAGCTCTAGCTATCAAAGCCCTCGTTATGCTGCTTGGTGTACTCGGTTATGCTTCGATGTGGACAGCGGTCTTCGCCGATACGGGAGTTGCTCTTCTTGCGGTGGTCAATTCACTTCGTGCACTACGCAGGATACGCTGATATGATCAGCGGCTTCCTGCTCTTTATCGAAAAACCCATTTATGCTACTATTTCACCCTGAAACTGTCACCGACAGGTAAAGGATGTACTGACATGGATGATACACTGATACGAAATATTGGAATTATGGCCCACATTGATGCAGGGAAAACCACTACTACCGAGAGAATTCTTTTTTACACCGGGGAAAATCATCGTATTGGTGAGGTGGATAACGGTGAAGCATCTATGGATTTTCTTGAGCAGGAACAGAACCGGGGTATTACCATCAGCAGTGCGGCAACGACCTGTTACTGGAAAGATTATCGCATTAATATCATAGATACTCCGGGACATGTAGACTTCACTGCTGAAGTGGAGCGTTCACTGCGGGTTCTGGACGGTGCGGTAGCAGTACTCTGTGGAGTCAGCGGTGTAGAACCGCAGACAGAAACGGTATGGAGACAAGCTGACCGATATCGCGTCCCCCGTATTATCTTTGTCAATAAAATGGATCGACTGGGAGCGAATTTCTACGATGTGATCGCTGATGTGGAAAAAAAGTTTTCCACGGTACCGGTTCCGCTCTATCTTCCCATCGGATCTGAATCATCCTTCTGTGGAATCATCGATCTGATCGGCAATCGAAAGATAGATTTTGAAGTGACCGATATGGGAAGCAGCATGCATTTTGGACCAATTCCCGAAGATATGCAGCAGCTGCGTGACCAGTGGTACGAACGGCTCATCGATGCCGTTGCATCCTATTCAGATGAAATTACCGAACGATATTTTTCCGGGGAAGAGATCCCCCGTGAGATGATCATTGCCACACTGCGTAAAGCAACCATCGAACGGAAACTGATTCCTGTTTTTGTCGGTGCTTCGTTAAAGAATATTGGAGTACAGCCGCTGCTGGATGGTATAACCGAGTTGCTTCCCTCTCCGATCGACATTCCTCCGTTGAAGGGGGTTTCCGTAAAACATGGGAACGAAGTACCGGTTATTCATGACCCTGAGGGGCCACCGCTTGCACTGATCTTCAAGATTCAGCATGACAAAGAAGCCGGCCCGCTCTGCTTTGTACGGGTTTACAGTGGGGTGATTAAGAAAGGTACGGCGATATTAAACATCACAAAGAAGAAACGAGAACGAATCCATCGACTCGTTCGTATGCACGCAAGCCGTCCGGAAGTAATCGATCAGCTTGCAGCCGGTGATATTGGGGTAGTAATCGGGTTTAAAAACGCGCAAACCGGAGATACCATCGGAAGCGAAGGTCAACAGATTCTGCTCGAGAATATGGAGTTCCCTGAGCCGGTGATCTCAGTGGCAATTGAACCGAAGTCGTTAAGCGAACAGGATAAACTGAAAGCATCACTGCAGATTCTGAGTCAGGAAGATCCGACTTTCACCTGGAAGGAACATTCTGATACAGGTCAACTGATTATTTCGGGAATGGGAGAGTTGCACCTCGATGTGCTCGTCACCCGATTAACCAAAGAGATGAAGGTCGATGCTCGTGTAGGAAATCCGCAAGTCACCTATCGTGAATCAATTACTCACTCTGTGACAAAAACTGAAAAGTTCAACAAGATGCTTGCCGGCAAAGAACATGCTGCAACCGTGCAGCTTACTCTCAAACCACTGGCAACGGGTTCTGGTGTACAATTCAGTTCAGCAGTTCCGGCAAAGCAGCTTCCTGAGGAACTGCTTGAGGCAATCAGTCGCGGCGTCCATAATTCGATACAATCAGGAATCCGGTTCGGCTATGAGGTTGTTGATGTTGCCGTAATTCTAGAATCGATATCCTATTCTGAGGTCACCGTTTCACCATTTGCCTGTGAAGCCGCTGCAGCTCTCTGTTTTGAAGCAGCAGGAAGAGATGCTGAACCTATCTTACTTGAACCGATTATGCGGGTCGATGTGGTAGTCCCATCGCAGTATGTGGGTGAAGTCATGGGTAGTATTACGGCACGAGGGGGATTGATCAACAGCATGGAAAGTCGTGCAACAGCCGATCATATTATTGCCAAGGCTCCACTTGCTCAGCTCTTTGGATATTCTACTGCGCTCCGTAGTTCGACACAGGGAAGAGGCACTTTTACGATGGAATTCAGCCATTTTTCTAAAAAAATGGAGTCAAATTCAAGAAGTGTTTGACAACTGAGAACTATGGATTTACTATGTTCTTTGAGTATCAACCGATATCTCTAATTTAGGAGGACATATGAGCGTATCCAGTACTGATTTGAGGAACATTGCTATTGCAGGCCACAACGGTACCGGGAAAACCTCATTATTGGAACAAATATTGTTTCAAAATGGTGTGATTTCCCGGGCTGAGACGATAGAGTCAGGGAAAACGGTAAGTGACTATACCGAAGAAGAGAATGTCCGTCAGATTTCTATCCATACCGCGATGGCGAACATTATCCATGAGGGAAAGACCCTTAACTTTTTGGACACCCCGGGAACTGCCGACTTTGTCGGTGAAGTGGTGTGTGCATTCAGAGCATGTGAAAGTGCCCTGGTTACTGTTGATGCACGAGATGGTGCCCAGATTGAAACCATTAAACTCTGGAAACGGTTAAATGACCGGAACCGACCTCGTGCAGTATTTATCAATAAACTTGATCGGGATCGCGCTGATTATTTTGCAGCATTTGCCAATATTAAAGAGACCTTACCCGCGACATATGTACCTATCACCATTCCTATGGGTGGCGGGGATAATTTTACGGGTGTGATTAATCTTATTGAGAAGAAAGCGTACACTTTCGATCCTAATGGTAAAGAAAAATCGGGTGATATCCCCGCTGAATATGCCGATCTGGTGGATGAGTATGAACTCCAGCTCATCGAATCTGCAGCAGAAGGTGCAGATGATCTGATTGAAAAGTACTTCGATGTCGGAACGCTGGAACCTGAAGAAATTCGTCGGGGATTACGCGAGGGATTACATGAGAACCGTATCGTCCCGGTATTTGCCGGAAGTTCCCTTCTGGGATCCGGAATCAATAGCCTTTTGACCTTTATCACGAACAATTTCCCCTCTCCTGTTGGACAGAGCGATACCATCGTGCAGGATGATCAGGAACAGCAGATGAGTATTACCGCTGAAGGTGCTCCTGCTGCTTATGTATTCAAGACTACCATTGATCAGTTCTCGGGAAAACTCTCCTATATCAAGGTGGTTCAAGGTTCCATAGCAGGAGATACTGATCTGACCAACCCGGAACTGGGAAAGAAAGAGCGACCGGGAAAAGTCTATCATCTGATCGGAAAAAAACTGGTGGAAGTCGATGCATTGAATGCAGGTGAAATCGGTGTTATTGCCAAAAGCAATATCTGCTATACCAATGCTACGTTGACACAGGGAGATGTTCCATACCGGTTCCTTGCCTTGCGTCTTCCCAGTCCTATTTATTCTCTGGCTATTCAGGCAGGTGATAAAAAATCTGAAGACAAGATGAATGATGCACTGCATCGGATTACCGAAGAAGATCTCACTTTCCAGACAGCATTTAATGAGGAGACTAAAGAATCAACCGTGAGTGGTATGGGAGAACTCCATATCAACATGATTCTTGATAAAATCAAAGAGAAGCAGAAGATTACCATAAATACGAAACTGCCGCGGATTGCCTACCGTGAAACGATCACCAAGAAATCAGGTGTGGTGGAATATGCGCATAAGAAACAGTCGGGTGGCCATGGCCAGTATGGTAAGGTGCTGATCGAGATTGAACCGCTCGAACGGGGAGAATATTACGCCTTTACCAATGCGATCAAAGGTGGATCTGTCTCTAAAGGATACATGCCTGGTATTGAGAAAGGCCTGCAGGATGCCATGCAGGAAGGATTTCTCGCCGGATATCCTTTGGTGGATATCGGAATCACTATCGTTGACGGAAAGGAACATCCGGTCGATTCTTCGGAGATGGCGTTCCGTCTTGCAGCGAAAGGTGCTATGCGTGCTGCCATTGAAAAAGCGGGTCCAGTACTGCTCGAACCATTCATGAAGCTGTCAGTTTATATCGAGGATAATTATCTGGGAGATATTCTCAGTGATCTCAGTGGAAAACGGGGACGTGTGCTTGGTCAGGAGGATATCGGTGGTGGTATTCAGATGGTCAAGGCTGAGGTTCCTCAGGCTGAGATGCTCAACTACGCTATTGATCTGAAATCCATGACCAGCGGTACCGGATCGTTTGAGATAGATTTTGATCACTATGAAAGTGTGAGTGGACGAATTGCCGATGATGTCATCAAGGCAGCAAAGGCGGCTCAAGAAGCCGAAGAGAAATAACAGCTACCAGCCGGGGGTCATCCCCGGCTTACTTTTTCTATCCACACTTCTCGAATAGGATGACTTTTCTGAATTCCCTTCCGCTCAAAACTGGTCTCCGGTCTCCACGATCGACTGGGTGCAAAACCATGATACGGATTATGTAATACTGATACCTGAGCAAACACCTCAAGCATCTGCTCTGCATATGCTTCCCAATCAGTTACGCAGTAGATATACCCGTTATCAGCAAGTTTTTGGGCAAGCAAAGCAGCAAATTCGCTCTGTATCAGTCTTCGCTTATGGTGTTTCTTTTTCGGCCATGGGTCAGGAAAGAAAATATGAAAACCGGCAACTGATCCGTCAGAAATCATGGTTTTCAATACTTCAACGGCATCAAAACGAATCAAACGCACATTATCTAATTCAGCGGTTCCTATTGCATGAAGCAATTTAGTAAATCCATTGAGAAATACTTCAATACCAAGATAATTATAATCATTTCTCTCGCGGGCGATGCGCTCGGTAGAGTGTCCCATGCCAAACCCGATTTCAATGATAGTCGGTTTTTTATTTCCAAAGATATGCTCGAATGATACTGGAGTATCACTGAAAGGAATCACATAGTGCCCACTAAAGCGTTCCAATGCCTCCATCTGGTAGGTGGCAAGTCGTGAACCGCGAAGCACAAAACTTTTTATTGATCGTCTTCCATCCTCAGCTGGACGTTCTACTCTATCCATGTATCGAGCTCCTTCTGCTTTACAGTAACCGCTGTAATGTTTCAAGAATGAACAATGATTTATCTTTCAGTGATACGGCATCAGTGCGCAGTGTCAGCACATGCATCCTCCGCGGATCAAGTTTTACCGCTCCGTTTCCAAGTGAGATAAGCTCCATTACCTTGTCGATAGCAATATCTTTCACTTTGGCAAATTCAACGGTTACCTGACCGTTTCGTTCCTTGAGATGGAGGATTTTGAGTTTTCTGCAGATGATTTTCAGTTCGGCAATATACAGAAGATTCACCACAACTTCGGGAACGGGACCGAATCGGTCCTCAAGTTCAGCGGCCAAGGCCTGAAGTTGCACATCAGTAGCTATTGAGGCAATCTTTTTGTAGATATCGAATTTAACTGACGGCTCTGATATATAGGAATCGGGAATAAAGCCCGAATAGTCGAGTTCCAGAAATACTTCCCGGTGCTCATCTTCAGATCCATCTTTTAACAGTTCGGCAATCGCCTCATCTAAAATCCTCAGATACATATCGAGACCGACCGATGCAAGTTGACCACTTTGCTCTCTGCCAAGCAGGTTTCCGGTACCTCTGATTTCCATATCCTTCATCGCGATTTTGAATCCACTTCCCAACTCAGTGTGTTCACTGATTACTTTCAGTCGTTTTACGGCGATTTCATTAATTGCAGTGAGTGCCGGATAGAACAGGTACGCATATGCTTTCTGGTCACTTCGTCCTACCCTACCTCTCAGCTGATACAACTGTGATACTCCATACCGATCAGCCCGATCGATGATGATCGTATTTACATTAGGAATATCTATCCCATTTTCAATCAACGTGGTGGAGACAAGCACCTGAATTCCCTGATGGATAAAGCGACGCATGACATCCTCAATAACCGTTGATTCCATCTGTCCATGAATCGCTTCCACAAACACTTCAGGCAATTGTTGAGAAAGCATCGTGACTACTTCATTAAGGGTATTGATTCGATTGTGGAGATAGAATACCTGGCCTCCCCTACTGAGCTCGTAGCGGATAGCTTTCACCATAGTAGGAATATCGAATTCTCGAATTACGGTCTGAATAGGTCGTCGCTGAATAGGAGGAGTCGTCAGCAGGGACATATCGCGAATTTTCAGTAACGACATATATAACGTACGGGGAATCGGGGTTGCCGAGAGCGCCAGAGAATCAATATTTGCCTTCAGCTCCTTCACCCGCTCTTTATCTTTTACCCCAAATCGTTGTTCTTCATCGACAATCAACAGACCGAGATCATGAAACAGAACGTCCTTCTGTAAAATCCGATGGGTGCCGACAAGAATATCGATTGACCCTTCCTGCACTTGTTTCAGGATCTCTTTCTGATCTTTCTTAGCGATAATTCTGGAAATGACTGCTGAGCGAACGGGGAATTTCCCCAGACGCTTATTCAGCGTCTCATAATGCTGTTCTGCCAAGATAGTGGTGGGAGCTAAAAATGCAACTTGTTTACCTGCCATCACTGCCTTGAACGCAGCACGAAATGCAATCTCAGTTTTCCCATAACCGACATCACCACAGATAAGTCGATCCATTACGATGGGACTTTCCATATCCCGTTTGATATCCTCAATACATGTCAGCTGATCTTCAGTCTCTTCAAATGGGAATGTGGCTTCAAATTCCATCTGCCAATCGGTATCTTTTGGATAGGGAAATCCTTTACTGCTCTTCCGTCGTGCATAGAGCTGAATAAGACGTCCGGCCAACTCTTCAGCAGACTTGCGAGCCCGGGCCTTTTTTGTCTCCCAACCCGTCCCTCCGAGACGATCAAGCTTTACCGCACCCCCTTCACTTCCGATATAGCGCTGAATCAGGTTAGCCTGCTCAATAGGTACAAAGAGAAATTCTTCATCAGCGTAGGCGATCTTGATATAATCCCGCTCTTTCTGGGACATGCGGATACGATCAATCTTGAGGAATTTCCCTACCCCGTAATTTACATGGACGACATAATCACCCTCATTGAGATCGACAAACGAATCAAGCGGTGAGGATTGGATTTTGTGTAATGCTTTTGCCACCTGCTTCCGTCGGCCGAATATTTCATGATCGCAGATGACCGTAAGTTTCGAACTTAATATGGTGAACCCCCCACTCATCTCCAGATCAACGACCGAAAGGTTTGGATATTGGCTGAGCAATGACTGTAACCGTTTCTGCTGTAGTTCACTCCCAGCATATATGGCTACCGTATAATCATGTTCAAATAGTTGCGTTAACTGTTCTTTCAGCATGATCATATTGCCAAAATAGGACCGTGGACCACTGACGGAAAAGGTATATACCGATTCATGCTGACCGCGTACTTCCAACAGGATTGCACAGCGGTTCTGTTGTGCATAAAAATCAGGATAGGAGAAGAGGAGCTGATCTGGTTTTACCGACTGTCTATCAGCAAGAAAGGCTTCACGAAATAAACTTTTTGCCTCGACTAACAGGGAATGATATGAAGTTTCCAGCCGCTCACTTCCCAGTAGGAAAAAATAATCATGCTCAGAAAAATAACTATTGATATGGGATGTCTGAACCTGCTGTTGCTCACCTAAAATCGTAATGGTGATATGGCTCAGGGTTTTTACGGTGTCCTGAGTATCGGGATCGAATGAAGTGATCCGTTCGATATGATCCCAATCAGCATAGATACGCACCGGATAGTTTCGTTCATAGGGAAAAAAATCGAAGACTTCACCATGCATGGAAAACTCACCGGGTACTGAAGTGCTTGGAGAACGGAAATATCCTCCGGCAGCTAATTTTTTCGCAATCTGCGCGGGATCGAACGGGTCGTTAATCTTCAGGTGCAATTCTGCATTTTTCAATGAATCCAATGAGACCACCGGAGAAACAAATGCCCGCATATGCGTGACGATAATACGATTCGGATGCTCAACAGCAGCACCAAGAGCCCTGAGTTGTGCATATTCTCGATCGGAACCCTCCCAGGGACTATAGAGACGCTTCCCATGAGAGGGCAGCGAAATATGAGGGACTCCTGCGGTGTTCAAATCGGTAATCAGCTGATTTGCAGCCACTTCAGTAGGACAAACAGCCCACACCCGATGATTGAGATAGCGAGAATACACTGAGAGGGTTTCGGCAAGAGGATATCCCTCGAGTCCTTCAATATACTGTCTTATTGAGCAATCCCGCTTCAGCGCCTTGTACGCATCAGTGCTTTTGATATAGGATTGCACGAGTGGTCCGATATGTTGTTGCATAACCGCACTCAATCTATCATAGAGAGGAAAGGTGTTCAATGGATGCGTATGATCGTATTGCCCAACTTATTTTGGAGATGGGAACGTATGCCTGTAAGGCCCAATCTGATATCAGCAGAGACTATAAAGACGATGGATCAGTACTCACCCGTACTGACACGTATATCAACGAACAAGTAGAGCGCGTATTATCTGAAGAGTTTCCCAAGGCAAATATTGTAACCGAAGAGTCGGTTCATCCCTTTACCTCCGATGCACCGCTCACCTTCATACTTGATCCGATAGACGGTACCGATGTGTACAGTCAGGGGCTTCCTGCCTGGTGTATCTCTTTGGGTATACTCAATGAGCATCGTACCTGTATCGGTGCCATGGTATATGCTCCCCGCTGGGGACTCAGTTATGATGAGGGATTATTTCTTCGTCTCGATCCCGGAAAACCGTTATTGCTGAATAACAAACCGTTTACCGCCCGCATCATACGGCGGAAACTTGAACAGATAGCCATGGCATCTCATGCTCCGAGACATATCTCAATAAAGCAGTTCAATGGTAAAATACGGTGTTATGGGTCGAATATTCTCCATATGATCTCGCCGTTGGTATATCCGCATATACAGGGAGCTGTATCCGTTCCCTGCTATGCCTGGGATATTGCTGGAGCTCATGCACTTCTGGCATCACAGAATCTCACCGTTCAGTATATTGATGGTTCGCCGTTCTGTTATACCGATGCATTGCTACGTGAACGTCGTCCTTTCAGCTCTATTGTTCTTTCGGGTACCGCAGAGGCTGTTGCAACTATGGGTGAACTATTCTCTCACTGATGATACTTTTCATACCAGGTTCGGGCCAGATACATAAATGGGGTATCCAGTGCAGCAACAATCCATTTAAGCAAGTATGTGGTAAGCATAATCTGCCACAGTACTTCCCATGGATACACTCCCCAGAAAGCTATGGTGGTAAAGATCAGAGTATCAATGGCCTGACTGACCATGGTGCTCATGTTATTTCTCAGCCAAAGTGTCCGGTTTCCCGGCAACCGTCGTTTCCAGTAGGCGAATGCTTGGATATCATGCAATTGAGAAAAGAGATAGGCGATAAGACTGGCAAGGGCGATACGCGGCATGAGGGAGAATATGGTAACCAGGCTCTCTTGAACAAAATCCGAAGGAGCCGGTGTAAAAACCAATGCAAGATTCATCAGAATCGTCATCACCACGAGTGAGAAAAATCCGATGGCAACGGCTTTTGCCGCATCTCTTTTGCCGTAACACTCGCTGAGGATATCAGTCGCAAGAAAACTGGTGGCGTAGACAATATTTCCCAGAGTGGATTCAAGCCCGAATAATTCAACGGTCTTCGTTACCTGCACATTAGCGACAATCACTGAAAGGGGAATCCAGATAAACAACCCGACTTTCCCCCACAATCGATACGAAATCATGATCGCACCAAAGTTGAATATGAGCATAACAGCCCAAAGCAATTCATTCATCGGTGAGCACCTGTTGTAATTGAGTTTGAACATCATAGCTGGTATCGAGAATCTGTACGTTCTGGCGATCTATATGATACCGTGCGAACACGTGCTCAAGCAGAGAAGAACGTATCACGGAAATCACCGTTTTGGTATACGTAGAAAAAACGGTATGAAGTGCGCGATCAAGTCCGTTACCTTGCAGTTCAATGGGGCCAATTTCATCAATAGTCAGATATTCATACGTTTTCATATGGGCGAGCAGCAGATCTGAAGCCCAATCAAATACTGACTGATCATACCAGAATCGGCCAAAACGTTCCCACTGGTCCTGCTCTCTTTGGCTGAGGAGTGTACGCACTTCTCCACTGCCCTGATCACTGATGAGCCAATCTTCTTTTTCTTCACCAGGAATCGGCATGACTTGAGCAATTCCTCCGATCGAAAACCCTGCGGAATCAAGGCGGGAAAACAGGGTATACAACAACGTAGTCTTTCCACTGTTTGTGGGCCCAGTGATAACGATGTGACGCATCAAGCTCCCCCCAGAAAACTCTGTAGTACGGTGAAAGCTTCCATAGAATCGGCACGTCGGATCACAAAGGTCAGTTCATTCATGGTAGAAATAATTTCATTTACGTTGATCTCTTCCCATGCGAGTTTACGTACCGCTTCATAAACGATACCGGGTGTAGACATAAAATCTCCGCTGAAGACAAGCGATAATGCCACAAGATCTCCCATCCGATGGAGTATCTTTTCCCCTTGGATGAGTTTTTCAACCACAGAAAGATATTTTTCACTTACCGACAGGCTGATTTCATGACTGCCCACCGTAACGTTTAAAAAATCACCCGACGCAGGATTTACCAGCCGATACAACTCGCCAAGACGTGATGTAATGGTGTCACTGCGCACGAGGTTGATATCATAGATATTGGTCTTCATGACAATTTCATAATGCAGATTATAACTTTTCTGCTCAGTTTCTTTATTTCTCAGCTCTTCAGCATAGCGTCGTATAGCCATCACGATGGCAGAAGTCTTCACTTCCCTTCCATGGAGCTGCTCAACGGTATCTTTAATCGATGCAGCATAATTGCTATAACTGAGGATTCCCTGTATCAACATTTCATACAGAAAAGGGGTACGATCAATGATTCGTTTAACTGAATTGCTTACCGATTCCATGGTTTCATCACTCCTACATCCTATAAGTGTTATTATTAGCACTAACTGACAATATGAACAAGTGTTTTATAACAAAATGTACTTTGAATCACAAAAAGTATGCAAAAAAAGGATATTGAGATACAAAATTTTATGACTGAGGCAATTTGCATTGCATCAATTGTATGCTATAGTATGAATTATCTTAAATTAAGGAGAATTCCGCCATGTTATGCCCGCATTGTGGTCAGATGGACGATAAAGTACTGGAATCACGCCAGAATAGCAGCGGTTCGACCATCCGACGACGTCGTGAGTGCCTTGCATGTGGGTATCGGTTTACCAGCTACGAACGAATCGAAGAGAAGCCTTTCATGGTGATCAAACGGGATGGCCGCCGAGAACCGTTTGACATCAGAAAAGTTGAACGGGGCATCCGGATTACGACCGAAAAGCGGAACGTGAGTCAGGAAACTATTGAACAGGTCCTGCAGGATATTGAGGATGAAGTGGTGCTGAAAGCGGGAACTCGCAGGGAAGTCTCCTCTCGAGATATCGGAGAAGCCGCACTGCGACAGCTCTACCAGATAGATACGGTAGCGTATATACGATTCGCCTCGGTTTACCGGGCATTTGACAATGTTAAACAGTTTATTGAAGAGATAGAACAGATTACCCATACCATGCAGTGATCTCAACTTCTTGCATCAAACCATCGTCCAGTAATCGATTGTTCCAAATGATCATTTAAATGCTCCGGTTTGAGTATCTCATTTGCACAGTCCAGACAGAAATTATCACTCATGCCGGCTACGTAGTCGAAAACGATCCGATCGGTGTTGCCATCATGGTCGATATAGGATTGACGCATCTCGTTGATATGGATGCCGAAACCACCGGCAAGCATATTTTTTTCCTCTTGATAGCATTGTCCATCAAATCCATACGTATCTATCAGTGAGTCAAGATACTCCACAATCAGGCGAAGCAGGCGCAGAAAGTACTTACTGTACCCTGCAAGCATCGGTGACAGGTAAATCTGTTGATAATTAAACTCTTTCATCTGCTGTACCGCAGCAAAAGCCCCTTCAGAGAAACAGATACCGATATCCGGATGTGATGCACCGATCACATCATTTACCAGCGCATCAATAATACTGGCATTGGTATCACCGAGACGATCAACCACCAAAGCCGGAATAGCTTCGGGATCAATAATTGACAAACGGCAGGCATCCTCATAATCACGTCCCAGATAGGCTATCTGATCCGAAACGCGCACTACTGCTGCCTCCCATGTTCCCGGAACACACTGTCTTCTCGAGGTGATTTGAGAGAGATCCTTCTGATGAAAATCAGGACTTATCACCCGTTGAAATGTCTCCCCATTGTGACTGACAATTCCATCTCTCACCGCATACGTAAGATTCAGGCCTTTACCGTGATGAGCTAAGAAGTCAACCACACGTAATGAATTCAGCTCGTGTTCGAAAGGAGCGATTCCCTTCTCCTGCATGAGTTGAGAGAGTATGTGTTCACCGACATGACCGAAGGGCGTATGGCCAAGATCATGTCCCATACCGATAGCCCATGCAAGTTCCGTATCGAGATGCAAACCTCGACAAATTGCCGTAGCATTGGATGCAACATGCAATACATGTTCCATACGTGTACAGATGTGATCATTACTCGGTGCAAAGAATACTTGAGTCTTATGCTTGAGACGACGAAACGGAGAACTATGAATAATCGCGGTGGTATCACGGTAGTACTCACCCCGAACGTCACTTTCCCGGGGGAAACGACGCTCGGTCAATACAGAATCGTCAAGTCCATTGATAAATGGTTTCCTGTCAGTCATGCATTCCTCCCTGCAATATACTTCCCTATCACTGACCTGCATGGTATCATGTCAGACATGCTCATGCTACTGGTCAGTATCAGTACTACTCTCCTCTGTTTTCTCTCGGCAGCAGCCTGTCTCCGTTTTCTCTTTTCCCGACAGGGCTGGTTTTGGGTATTACCACTTGCTATCTCAATAGCCTTTCTTGCAATCAGTATTTCACCCCTATATGGTATCGCTACAGGGATGATAGCGGGCTCATATCGTGTTGAGATTAGTCCCGATACCAGTGTTCGTGAGATCATTCCCCTGCTGATTGTCCTCTTATGGTATACCATGATAATCACATTCCGTTACGCATTAAAACTTGTGGTTCCTGACAACCGGCACCTGATCAATACCGTGCGGAATATGAACGAAGCACAATATATGCAACGTATTGAACTAAGAAGATTTCATCGGGAATCACGAAAACAGCAACGCAAGCAGGTCCGGGTACAAAAAGAGCATGGTGGTTCCCGCTATCCCATACAGTGGGTAGCTCTATTCGATGACCAAAAGTGAGGCATGCGGTGAAGATCATCTATCTTGTTGGGATTAAACATGCTGGAAAGAGCAGACTCGGGCAATTTGCTTCAGTTGCTCTCAATACCTCATTTCGTGTTTCCTTTACCGATACGGATGACCTGATGTTGAAAAGTCTGCACGGAAAAGCATTTACATCGGTACGGGAATACTATCGTGATCAGGGCAAAGAATCCTTTATGGAACTTGAATACGAGGTAGTGTGCCAGTATGTTCATCATCTGGAACATCATCAGTATGATCTTGCACTTATTGCCACAGGTGGTGGGGTTTGCGATAACGAGCAGTTGCTTGCGCTCATGCATGATACAGGAACCATACTGTATCTCTCAGTTCAGGAATCTGAACTGTTCAGAAGAGTCATGAGAAATGGGATTCCCCCCTTCCTTGATCAGAAAGATCCAGAGCGTTCATTTCATGACCTGTATGTTCACCGGGATGACCGATATATGCACATCAGTGATTATATGCTAAGATTGTCCGATTACCAGTCGGTGGCTGAGAATGGTCAGTTACTCACACAAGCCATACTCATCCTCCTAGGGAGAGGGACATCATGCCAGGAAATACTTTTGGAACGACTCTGAAAATCACTACATTCGGTGAATCTCACGGACCAGGAATTGGGGTGGTCATAGATGGATTGGAAAGTGGTTTCTCCATTGATATACCTGCATTACAGTATCAGATGTCGCGAAGAAGACCGGGGGGGAATACTCTGGGTACCGAGCGACAGGAAGCCGATTCGGTTGAAATTCTCTCAGGGATCTTTGAAGGGAAAACCACTGGTACTCCCGTAGCTATGCTGATTCGTAATACCAATCAGCGATCTCATGATTATACCGATATCTCACAGGTATACCGACCCGGACATGCCGATCATACCTGGCAACAAAAATTCGGTATTCGCGACTGGCGAGGTGGAGGACGCTCAAGTGGTCGAGAAACTGCTGCACGACTTGCTGCCGGTGCAATTGCTATGCAGGTTCTTCAGACAAAGGGAATTTCCATCACTGCATATACCATTCAGATTGAACAGGTCATCGCAAAGGAACGGGATCTCTCCGTAATCGGTGAAAATCGGGTAAGCTGTCCCGATAGCAAAGCAGCGATAGACATGGAGAGGGCTATAGAGCGGGCTCGTGATGAACAGGACAGTGTGGGAGGTATTATTGAGACTTTGGTAACCGGTGTGCCATCTGGTCTTGGTGAACCGGTTTTTGATAAAATCGAAGCTGTATTAGCTCATGCAATACTTTCCATAGGAGCGACGAAGGGAATCGAATTCGGTGATGGCTTTGCCGCTGCTTCCTTGAGAGGTTCTGTACATAATGATGCGATAACCCCACAGGGATTCGCTTCTCATCATGCCGGCGGCATGAACGGTGGTATTACCAATGGTGATCACATCCTCTTCAGAACTGCAGTTAAACCGACTGCATCAATCGGCTTACCGCAACAGACGATTAATCTCAAAGGTGAACCACAGATTATTGCCATAAACGGACGGCATAATCCCTGTATATG
>Ga0334895_1000309_pt1 | contig 74637 bp, 82 predicted proteins | sample GraSluR3_MG_7_FD_207229 | JGI IMG/M metagenome (GOLD analysis project Ga0334895, IMG submission 207229) | Sludge microbial communities from methane-producing bioreactor in Wageningen University, Netherlands - Granular Sludge_31_05-R3 | ecosystem: Engineered > Bioreactor > Anaerobic >... | reverse complement strand
GTAGTCGAAGTTGGAAATAAGATAACTTCTCAGCTGTTCAAGAATAGGTTTCTGATCTTCAACGTAGAGAGGGAATACATATTCATGCGTGTAAACAGCCTTGTAACCGAATTCCTTGGCATATTCAAATACATCATTGAGGAAAGACTTGCCCTTTTCGCTCTTCTGAAGTGCAGCTTCAATATCTGAAGGATCTTCATTATCTTTGAAGATTTTATTCAGATCACTATCCTTTCGGATTTCTTCTTTCAGCTGCCACAGAGCCTTGAGGCTGTCCCAGTTTCGGTCTTTACGGGAAACGTTGACCTTTCCAAGAAGGTCCTGATCAACATTACCAATCAGAGAATTAACCACTCCATTGAATGTCATGGATGCAGTAAACTGTGCCCAGTTGAGCACCCAGTGCAGTCTGAAGTGACGTTCCTGAATATCGATCATCTCTTCGAGATGGATCATCAATTCCTGAATGGTCGCATTTTCAGCATCAAAGGTGTCCACATACTTAAAGTTATTCAGTGTCTCGGGGAGATACCGATTTTCCCACCAGTCGAGGAAGTTTTCAGCATAGGTAGGCATGATCCAACCATAGTACTTGCCTGACTCCTCGGCATCTTTCGCGTCTCTGCTCTCAATGGCTGTGTAGACATATCCATTTACCCGCTTCGCTTCCCAGGTTACACCTGATGGAATGTCGAATCGGCGGAACAGATATTCACATGTCGGACCCCACCAACCGTCGAGGCTGAAATACATTGGTGAAATGGGAAACGGACAGTGGTTATCATCAAACCACCAGAAGAGACCCTTCTCTTTTTCATCTTTCCACTCTACGGGAAAACTCTCGTCACCTAAAAATTGGGCGAGTACTTTTGAATTATCCATAAGCCCTCCTTATAGAATCTCGATTATCGATAGTTAGATACATTGTCAGCCAGTTCGTCGAATCTGTCAAGGATAATTTTCAGAGAATCCCTCGCAGATTGAGAATCAATCATCGAAGCGAAATTCTCCATCCAGTATACACCTACGTGGCGATTCATGTGAAAAACCTCTGGCAATTTATCTCGTGATTCCGCTATGCTGAAAGAGATGAAGGAGTCAGTATGAATCGCGTGTATGTTATAGGAACAAGTGATACCAAATCAGAAGATCTTGTGTATGTATCACAGGAAGTACATAAGGCGGGAGTGCCGGCTGTCATTACCGATATTTCGCTCAGGCTACATCAGCACACCGCAGATATACTGAACACAGAAGTGGCAGCATTTCATCCGACAACGCCGGATTTTATTGCAAATGATGCTGACAGAGGTCTTTCCGGAATGCTGATGGGAGAAGCGCTCAGTGCATTCCTCCGATCGCAGGATGATCTCGGGGGTGTTATTGGAATCGGCGGGTCGGGAAATACGGCAATTATTACTGCAGCAATGCGGGAGCTGCCTATCGGGGTACCAAAACTGATGGTCTCCACCATGGCCAGTGGTGATGTCGGTGGGTATGTAGGACCTAACGATATCACGATGATGTATTCAGTGACCGATGTTGCCGGTATCAACCCAATCTCCCGGGTAATCCTGGGTAATGCGGCTCACGCCATTGCAGGCATGGTCCGTACACCGGTTGAACAGGTTTCACAGGACAAACCGCTACTCGGGATGACTATGTATGGAGTTACTACACCCGGAGTTACTGCTATTCAGCGTCAGCTGCGAGATGCATATGATGTTCTGGTTTTTCATGCCACCGGTCGTGGCGGGCAGTCGTTGGAGAAACTGATTGAATCGGGCTTGATCACATCAATAATCGATTTGACCACCACGGAAATAGTCGATTATTTATATGGGGGTCTGATGAGTGCAGGAAAAGATCGCCTGGGTGCCATGATACGGACCGGCATTCCGTACGTCGCTTCGGTCGGAGCCTTCGATATGATCACCTTTGGTTCGCCCGATCAGGTCCCTCCGGCATATCGTACTCGGCTTTCACACCGACATAATGCGAATATTACCCTGGTGAGGACCACCGCTGAGGAGTGTTATGAATCAGGAACGTGGTTTGCTCAACGGATAAATGCAATGAAAGGGCCGGTTCGCATTATTCTTCCAACAGGAGGACTCTCACAGCTTGATGCTCCGGGACAGCCCTTTTATGATCCAGAAGCAGATGCTGCACTATTTGAAGCAATCAAAAAAACCATGCAGATCACTGATGATCATCAGGTGATATCATCACCGTACCATATCAATGATCCTGAGTTTGCTCACCAGGTAGTAAATCATTTTAATCAGCTTCATCAGATGTAAACGATAAGTTCGCAAGACGTTCAACAACAAAAAGGATCTGATCGGTACAGTCTTTCTTCCACTTCCCCGCTTCGATGAACTGATCATGTTCTCCCGGTACCGAAAAATCGAATCCACTGAGCGCACTGCAATCAACCGATCCGAATTGTTCTGAGAACTGCGTCATCAGATCAATCATAACTTGACGCGACTTCCGCTTTGCAATGGCGTGATCATCAAGCATGCGTTCGGCAAGTTGTCCAACTGCAAGAGCAGCTCCACTTAGTGCACCACAGAGGCCTCCTCGATAGGCAAAGCCCCCGTTCAGCACCATAGCAGCGCTGCTGTTCTCTGATTCAGGCAGGCCATACAGCCGTTTCAGTACAATATAGGTTGTCTCAGCGCATCCGTAGGTGTTTTCCGGTCTGAGAAAATAATAGGTAATGAGATCGCGATAATTCATAATGTGACCAGTGTGTACCGGCAACACCGTTCCGTCAAGTAGACATATCCTATCAATTCACAGTACTATTGATTGAAACTGCTTGAATTTGTTGCGATTTGTTGTACCATTACAGCAGATACTTTCTGCACCGGGACGCTGTGAGGACCGGGAATAACTGCTTCGAGCAAGTGAAAGTTCATCCTTAGTCCCGAGAGACTGTCAGAGAGGGAGGAGATCATGGGAATTATCGGTACACCGCTATCACGAGTGGACGCAAAGGAAAAAGTAACCGGTACCGCAGCATATACAGAGGATCTACTCAGTGCACATGCACTGATAGCCAAGGTACTGCATAGTACCATTGCCCACGGAGTCGTAAAATCTTTTGATCTATCCGCAGCCTGGGAAGTTCCGGGGGTTGTGGACATCGTGACCTGTTTTGATGTTCCCGATATCCAGTTCCCCACAGCCGGACACCCCTGGTCAACAGATCCGAAACATCAGGATATTGCCGATAGGAAGCTTCTCAATACGCGAATCCGTTGTTACCACGATGATATCGCTGCAGTAATCGCAGAAACGGAAATTGCCGCTATTGAGGCAGTACGTAAAATTAAAGTTACCTACGAAGAGTATGATCCGATTCTCACTATTGAAGATGCCATGAAACCGGGAGCACGGGCAATTCACGATGAGAAACCCGATAATGTGATCGTCCATTCTTCCTACGAAATCGGATCCTTTGAAGAGGCTTCGAAAGACCCGGAACTAATTAAAGTAACGGGCCATTACGAAACTCCGATTGTACAGCAGTGTCATATTGAAAATGCTAATTCTTTCGCGTATATGGAAGCGGGAAAAATTGTCGTAGTCAGCTCCACACAGATTCCCCATATTGTACGAAGAGTCTGTTCACAGGCACTGGGTGTTGGTTTCGGTGATATCAGGATCATCAAACCGTACATCGGGGGAGGATTCGGTAATAAGCAGGACGCACTTACTGAACCATTGAACGCCTATCTCACGACTCGTGTCGGGGGAAGAGTGGTACAACTGGCCTATACCCGTGAAGAAACCTTCGCCTGTACTAGAACCCGCCATGCCATGCAATTTAACATCGTATCATATATACAAAAAGATGGCACATTTGCCGCTCGATCAATACAAGCCTATTCGAATCAGGGAGCCTACGCTTCTCATGCTCATGCTCTGGTAGCCAATGCAGTGAACGGATTCAGGATGATGTACCCAGTCGGTGCCATTAAAGGTGATGCCTACACCGTGTATACCAATATGCCCACCGCAGGCGCGATGCGCGCCTATGGTATACCGCAGATCGGTTTCGCTTTAGAAGCCCATGTAGATGATATCATTGACAAAGCAGGATTCGATCCGATTGAATTTCGCAAAAAGAATATGATGAAACTCGGATACGTTGATCCCATAACTACGATTACGTGTCATTCCACAGGTCTTTCCGAGTGTATCGACAAGGGGGATGCATACCTCGACTACAGCAAAAAACGTGCAGCCTATGCAAAACAGGATGGCCCGGTACGGAAGGGAGTCGGTATGGCCATCTTCTGTTACAAAACAGGCGTGTATCCCATCAGTCTCGAAACAGCTGCCTGTCGTATGGTATTGAACCAGGATGGTTCAGCCCAATTACAGGTCGGCGCTACCGAGATCGGGCAGGGAGCAGATACCGTGTTCTCCATGATGGCCGCCGAAGCAGCAGGATTTACAACTGATCGGATTCATCTGATCAGCAAACAGGATACTGATGTCACCCCATATGATACTGGAGCTTATGCATCCCGGCAGACGTATGTATCGGGTATGGCAGTCAAGAAAACCGCAGAGGCCTTCAAAGCAAAAATACTCGCTTATGCAGGAACAATGCTGAACCGCGATCCGTGGGATCTTGATATCCGGGACAATATGATCGTACATACCAACCAGACAGAACCCCTGCTCTCCGTTGCTGATGTCGCACTCGAATCCTGTTATAGCCTCAAGCAATCGGAACACATTGCAGCAGAAGAAACGCATCACTGTGCAGACAACACCTATGCATTCGGTGTGTGTTTCGCAGAAATTGAAGTCGATATCCCGATGTGCCAGATCCGCGTTCTCGATATCGTCAATGTGCACGATTCGGGAATCATTATTAACCGCCAGACCGCTGAAGGACAGGTCCATGGAGGTATGAGCATGGGATTAGGCTACGGGCTCTCTGAGTTTTTGAAGTTTGACCCGAAAACGGGAAGAATGCTTAATGACAATCTTCTTGATTATAAACTTATGACGGCAATCGATACGCCGGAACTTCATGCTGATTTTGTAGAACCGCATGATCCCACGGGACCGTTCGGCAACAAAGCCCTCGGTGAACCGCCGATTATCCCGGTTGCCCCCGCATTGAGGAATGCTATGCTCAATGCAACTGGAGTAGCCTTCGATTCGATTCCGCTCAATCCGGAGAAAATATTCTTTGCCTTCACCAAAGCGGGACTGATTAAATAAGGGAGCACGAGTATGTATAATTTTACCAATCTGTATGAAGCCAATTCCGTTCAAGAAGCACTCGAGCTCAAAAAGCAGTATTCGAATGCACTCTTTCTCGCGGGCGGTAGTGATATTCTCATCAAATTACGAGAAGAGAAGATTGCCGGAAGTGATCTCATCAGCATCTATATGCTCGATGAACTGCGCGGGATCTGTCTTGAAGAAGATGGCACGTTGCTGATCCGTCCGCTGACCAGCTTTACCGATGTCTCTATGCATCCGCTCATCAAAGAGCACGTCCCGGTTCTTGGAGAAGCGGTAGACCAGATCGGTGGACCGCAGATCAGAAATATTGGAACTATCGGGGGGAATATCTGCAATGGCGTTACCAGTGCTGATTCTGCTTCAACACTGAAAGCCTATGATGCGGTTCTTGAACTGGCCAGCCTTGAAGGAACCCGGGAACTTCCCTATGGGGAATTCAACTTAGGCCCGGGGAAAGTTGATCTGAGACCGGGAGAACTGTTAACCGGTATTCGCATTCCAAAAGAGAGTTACGAACATACATATGGGCACTACATTAAATACGCCATGAGAAAAGCAATGGATATTGCAACCCTTGGCTGCTCGGCAAATGTGAAACTCTCTGAAGATAAAACAACCATAGAGCGGATTCGTATTGCCTATGGTGTTGCCGCTCCCATTCCCGTGAGAGCTACTACAGCAGAGCGGGCAGCAACGGGGAAACCGGTTAATTCACAGCTGTTGGAAACAGTTGCTGAACATGCGTTAGCTGATGTTACACCAAGAAGCAGTTGGCGTGCTGCCAAGGAATTCAGACTCCATTTAGTTCAGGAACTGGCACGACGAGCAGTGAAAATTGCTATCGAAAAAGCAGGAGGAACCATCGCATGACCCATAAACTCGTTACCTGTACTGTAAATGGTAAAAAACGACACTATCATATTGATGTCCGCTCATCTCTCTCTGATATGCTTCGCGGCCAGGAGGGTCTTTTCAGCATTAAACATGGCTGCGATGTTGGCGAATGCGGAGCATGTACCGTGCTGATAGATGGTAAACCGTTCAATTCCTGTATTTACCTCGCCGTTTGGGCTGAAGGGAAAGACATTCTTACCCTTGAGGGACTCAGTGATACCCGCGGTACGATCAGTGATATCCAACAGGCATTCATTGACGAGGGGGCAGTCCAGTGCGGATTCTGTACTCCCGGCTTCATCATGTCTTCAATCCCGATCATCACAAAAGAGACTCCCTCAACAAGGGAAGAAATACGGAAGCAGATTGCTGGAAATCTGTGCAGATGTACCGGATATGAGAAGATTGTTGATGCAATTGAAAAAACCCAGAAGAAACGAATTGAGGAACGAGAGCATACGAGTTGATAATTTCAATGGGACTGCGGTGCCATCGGTGGTACCGCAGATATTCAATTAATTAGACTTGCTGTTTTCGCAACAGAATATCCCGTACCTTACATCCAAGTAATGCAGCTATTGGTTTACATTTAGCAACAAAGAGGAAGTAGATAGGCCCAGGAACATCAAATAATCCTTCAAGGTTTCCCTGTCCCTTGCTGATGATCAGATCTGAGGAGGAAAACAGTTTTTGAAATTCCTCCGATGACTCATTGAGTATCAGCCCGGGGGTACCGGTTCCACTGGAGACCACCGTCACGAGCTTATCGAGGCCTACCCAGCTGGCATCTTCTAAAAGAATATCATTGAAGATAGGTCGCCCCCGTGTGGCAAACGTAATATCGAGGTGGGGATAGAGCCGTTGAAGTGTTACGATCAGTGCCTTGTCAAAAACAATTTCACCGGCATTATCACCAATATAGAGTACCGTACGGACGTCGTTCAGATCTTCTTTGAATTGATCATAGGCAAATAACTCACTCGACTCATGTTGTAACAGAGATCGTTCCTGATCCATTATCCGTCGAAGTTCCTCTTCCACCTGAATATCGTGAATAGCTCCATAGTCAATAATATTTCCGGCAATTGCTGTCTGCAAAGCAGTGAGTAACGGATCGTGAGATTCAGCAATCATTTGCATGGCACTGTCGTACCAGGCCATAGCAGCTTCATTACTTTGTTGTTTAGCCTCTTGTAACGGATCATGAGTACCAAGCGCACGGGTTACTGTCTTCTGCAGCCTGGCAGCCATTACCGGAGGAGGATCCTCCAACGATACGGCAGCTAGCTGCGATCCGAGCTTACCCAACAGTTTCTTGAGTTCTTCATCCGGTAACCCACACAGACGACCGGTCTGTATGGTCTGCTGCAAAAAACAGGGAATACACTCAACAAATGATTTCATAACAGCACCATCTCCTCCTGTTCGATTATATACGCATAAGAAAAACAGCCTCAGGGGAGATCTGATGCAGCTTAGTTTTCTTTGCGAACGACTATCTTCGGTTCAATCGAAACCTCAGTCTTCATTGAATTGGAAATCAAGCAATACTTTTCCGATTTCTCCAGTATCTTTTCCGCCTTATCGGTATCTTCGCCGGGGACAATCACCACTTTGGGATAAATAACGATTTTTGTCATTACCATACCGGCATCGGTTTTCTCCAGTATCCCTTCAGCTTCTGAAGAGTAATTGGTAAACTGCAATTTCGATTTCTCAGCAATTGAAAGAAATGTAGTCATGAGACAGATTTCTGCAGAAGCTACAAAGAGATGTTCCGGAGACCAGATTCCCTCATGTCCTCCGGGAAACTGTGGCGGGGTGGCAATCTCAATAGAAGGCAGCCCTGCAGAACCAAGTTTTCCCTTACGCTGTGTACTCCACTGTACGTTTGTTTTATAGCTATGAGCATCTGACATAGTATTCCTCACTTTTCCTGTATTTTGAGAAAATATAGTGAAAAAATGAGGGAACGCCTACCTTTCATCTTCGCTTCCTCAGCGAAAGATTTCTCATATAATACCGATACCCGTGATATTCCGACTGCAGAATTTTGTGGTTTTCGATCAATTGATCGAGGAGTTGAACAGCATCCCCATTACGTGCAATCAACTGATGAACGGCATCTTCCCGCATGGGATGTACCGTAGTGATACTGAGAATATCCTTGAGCGAGTCACCTGTGGCACTAAATGCATTTCCCTCATATCCCGTGATGAGTTCCACCGAGGGAACAGCTGAGGAGAAATGATGATAGGCCCGCATCAGAGCATCTTCAGAAGCAGGGAAGGCATATGATTCAGCCGGGGGACGGGTGGGAACTGAGATGTATGCAGTATGTACTCGACAGGAGGATAGATGTTGTGCGATGAACATCAGCTGGTCTTCATGTGTATTATACCCTTCAATTAGCATGGTTTCAGTCATTAGCTTATGTGTATAACGCTCAGAGAAGTGTCGCATACCATCAAGAATCTCTTCTAAGTGTAGATTCTTATGAGGTCGATCAACCGCACGCCATGTAGCTTCACGTGCTGCATCAATTTTCAGCGAAACCCAGTCAGCTTCTAATAACTCGTCCTGCACATCCTGACGAGATATCAACGATCCATTACTGATAACAGCTACCGGGACATCCAGAGATTTGAGCAACCTGATAAGCTTACCAAGATTCAGATCAAGTGTCGGTTCTCCATCAGGGACAATCGTAAGATAATCTACCGATTCTCCCTGTTTATACAGCGCTGCAAGTCGCTCTTTGACTTCCTCAAACACTTCTTCGGGATCAAGAAAGACCTGTCGTTCTGTGCCCATATGAATCGCCTTACCCAGTTGGCAATATATACAGGCATATGAGCAGTGTTTGGGAGGAATCGTGTTAATCCCAAGACTCATTCCCAAGCGTCGGGATGGTACAGGTCCAAATACATACATGGGGAACCTCTATGATGGCCGCAAAGGAAATTCCTTTGCGGTCATACCATGTGAAATTAGTTTCGCATCTTCTTTACAATTACTTCAGCTGCTTTGATCAGCGGATAACCGGCAGGAGATCCCGTGAGTAGCGGCTGTGTTCCGATCTGCATAGTGAGCAGTGCTTTAACCGTAACACGATTCTGGATCAGAAATCCGATAGCATTTGTGAGTTCACCAGTGCTATACCCACCGTAGACTTCTCCCCCGAGAATCATTCCACAGTCTGCGGCAACGATTAATTTTACGGTCTGTTTGTGTGAATGACTGAGATTACCTGGATGGGTATCCATTCCGGTAAAACTTCCACTGATAATTGCAAAATCTTCCTGAATTGCACGAGCTTCGGTAATACCGGCGGTACCAAACGCATGATCCCCGATAGCTGTAGCATAGATGGCTATGGTGCCGGTAAAGGGTTTACAGGGACTCAGTGTGTATAAATTCATACCAGCTGTCCGTGCTTCTGCACATGCGGTTGAAGCAAGCATGGTACGATCAAGCTTTCTGGTGACAAAGTCCCGTTTTTCGGCACAGTCACCGACGGCAACAATGTCAGTAGAACAGGGAATCACACGCATATACTCGCACGTCCGAATAAAGCCAAACTCATTCAGCTCCAGACCAGCTTTTGCTGCCACTTCAGTATTAGGAGCATATCCCATTGAGAGGACTACCGCATCGGCTGCAATTTTTTTTCCAGATGATAGAACGATACCATTTACTTTTCCATCCTTTGCAGTAATCTCGGCAACACCCGCTCCAGTAACGAGATTCACCCCCCGTTCCTTGAGATGCTCTTCGGCAATCTTTCCGAATTCTTCGTCAAAGGCTTTGCTGAGAATAGTCTTTTCAATCTCAACCAGAGTGACTTCATATCCCTTCTTGTTCAGCTCGTCGGAGACTTCAACACCTATGAAACCTGCACCCACGACTACAATACGTTTGGCTTGGGAGATTTTCTCCAACATCGCATCGAGATATACTTTATTTTTCGGGATAGTGAACACATTCTCAAGGTCTGCACCTTTAAGCCATTTCGGACGAGTGGGGATGGACCCCAGAGCAAGGATCAGTTTCCCATAGATATAGTTTTCACCACTTTTTGTTACGCATGTTCGCTCTTCAACCTGAATATCGACCACTTCGTCAATCTGAATTTCTACACCGACACTGGAAAGCAGCTTGTCAGGAAGAATGTCCTTAGTACTGTCACTGAGAGTCCCGAAAATGTAGGGAATACCACAGGGAATCAACACCTGTTGTTCTTTTCTCACGAGAACCACTTCCTTCTCAGGATACGTTGATTTTGTGGTAATTGCAGCCTGCAACCCACTGGCTCCACCACCGACTACGAGTACATCAATTTTTCGCATGTATTTTGCCTCCTTACTATGATCAATTGCTCATTGGGCGACCACACAGCTCACAGTCCTGAGGTGCTCGAGGCCGACAGGATCCTGTTTCATCGCGCTGTGTTTCCGTCATCACGGCAAGAGCGTCTGCAAGCCCATTCAGTACGCTCCGATCCACCTGATAATGCATGAAGTATCCGTGTTTAACTCCGCGTACTAATCCGGTATCTTTCAAAACTTTCAGATGCTGAGAAACTGCTGCTTCGGAAATCCCTAACGTCCGTGCGAGTCCACCCACACAGAAATCTCGGCTGAGTAGCAAAGTTACTATATGAAATCGAGAGGGATCAGAAAGAGCACGGAGTACTTCATATAACGGTGGAATACGGCACCTCCAAAACTAATTAAGTTATTACTTAATCAGACTAACATATCAGTCACTCCCTAACAAGGGGAGATAATTCTCATAACAGGAAAAAGCGCTGTATTTTTAAAACAGGAGTCTCTTCAGCATGGTATACTGCACCTATTGAGGAGGCGGCTATGGAGCGAGCACCATACAGCTATACACCTGAGCAGATTATCGAATTATTGCAGACGAATGCCACTGAAGGGCTGACACAGATTGAAGCCGAAAAGCGTCTGCAGGATTATGGTCCGAATGCTCTTGAAGTTTCTGCGTCTGTGTCACCATGGAAGATACTTCTGCACAATCTCAACAACATCATTGTATATCTGTTATTAGCTGCCGCTGCAGTAGCCTTTCTGATGCATGACACGGTGGAAGGTGTTGCCGTCCTGATTGCCATTGTAATCGCCGTTCTTTCCGGATTCTTATCAGAGTATAAGGCACAAAAGTCAGTTGAATCTCTCCAACGCATGGTAAAAACTGTGGCAAAAGTGGTTCGAGATGGTGAGATCAAAGAGATAGCCTCATCAGATCTCGTCCCGGGCGATCTTGTATTCATTGAGGAGGGAGATTCAATTTCTGCAGATGGGCGGATCCTGCAGGAGAAGAACTTTTCAGCTGACGAATCAGCATTGACCGGTGAATCAGAACCGGTGGCAAAGCAAAGTGATTCCCTTACTGAAAAAGAAGTAAGTATAGGTGATCGAATCAATATGGTGCATGCAGGGACTGCGGCAACCCGGGGGAATGCATATGCCATTGTTACGGCCACCGGCCAGGCAAGTGAACTCGGCAGAATCAGTGAGATGCTCACCGAAACAGAGCAACGGGACACTCCCCTGGAGCAGCAACTTGACCGACTGGGCAAAACACTCATGATCATATCTGCCGTGGTAGCTGTTGTTGTGATCATAGCGGGTATTTTTACCGGGCAGGGGCTCTATGATATGATAAAAATCGGCATCATTCTTGCTATCGCTGCGGTTCCGGAGGCATTGCCTGCAGTTTCCACCATTACACTTGCTCTCGGTATGCGCACGATGGCAGACAACCATGCATTGGTAAAAAATCTTCCGGCTGTAGAAACTCTCGGGTCGACTACACTCATCTGTACCGATAAAACAGGAACGCTGACTGAGAATCAGATGACCGTCACTGAAATAGTCTTAACCTCATCCAAGACATATATCGTATCAGGCAATGGATATGAACCAGAAGGAATGATACAGGATGTAGAGGATGAAAAAGAATCTTCACATGATCCCGATCTGCAAAGACTTATCACTGCAGGTGTGCTATGCAGCAATGCATCGCTCGTTCGGGATCCGCAGTATCGTATAATCGGTGATCCGACCGAAGGAGCTTTAGTCGTACTGGGAAAGAAGGTACACATTGATCGGGATGACCTTGAAGATGATACCTATTGGAGGATTGGTGAGATTCCTTTTGATTCATCAGCTAAATATATGGTAACTGCCTATACTCATAAAAATGGCACCTCGATATATATCAAAGGAGCCCCTGACGTATTGTTTGATCTCTCTCGCGCAGATTCAGCTGCAATACAAGTTTTGCAGGATGCAAATGATGCCCTTACCGGCAAAGGAATGAGAGTTCTCGCTATCGGATCTATCGACAAGGATATACAGGATGCAAGCGAAGCATCACTCAGAACAGCTGTTGAACACGGATTTACCCTTCTCGGAGTCGTAGGAATTATTGATCCACCCCGGGAAGATGTTAAACAGGCGGTCATGGAAGCACAAGAAGCCGGAATCCGGGTTATTATGATCACTGGAGATCATCCAAAAACTGCTCAGATTATCGCTGAGCGTATCGGCTTGCAGGATAATAAAGTCAGTATCACCGGAAAAGAGATGGATACCATGAGTGATGATGAGCTTGCTCACCACCTGAAAACGGTATCCGTTTTTGCTCGGGTATCACCAGAAAATAAATTACAGATTGTTCGTGCTTTGAATCTCTCGGGAGCGGTAACTGCAATGACTGGGGATGGAGTAAATGATGCTCCAGCACTCAGAGGAGCAGATATTGGTATCGCTATGGGAATCCGTGGGACTGAAGTGGCAAAGGAAGCCTCTGATATGATCCTTACCGACGACCGGTTCTCAACGATTGTTGATGCAGTACGTGAAGGACGGGTAATTTTCGACAATCTTGAGAAATTCATCAACTTTCTCTTTTCCTGCAATTTTATCGAAATACTCGTCGTGTTCGCAGCGGTGATGATGGGGCTTCCGGTTCCGATCGCTGCATTGCAGATACTGTGGCTGAACCTCGTAGTGGATGTGCTTCCCGCTATGTCTCTTGCCTGGGAACCGGGAGAACCGCAGGTCATGCAACGACCGCCGCGGGATCCGCAAACGGGAATTATTACGAAGAAATTTATCCTTCAGGTACTCGTGAGTGGCATATTACTCAGTGCCGGTTCGTTAGGAGTATATCTGTGGGCCATGCATCGTAATCTTGATGTAGAAGCAGCTCAGAGTGTAACATTCACCACTATGGCGATTGCCCAGCTACTTCATATCTTTAATGTCAGAAATAAAAGTGGTTTCGGCCTGAATACTTCGATCTTTCGGAACCCCATGCTTATCATTGCGCTGGTAATATCAGTTGTCCTTCAACTCATTTCGCTGTATATTCCGTTCTTCAATAACGTATTGGGAACCCGTGGGCTCACGGTAGAGCACTGGATTTGGGTCATTTCAGGAGCGATAATTCCTATGGTTCTGATTCAGCTATGGCATACCATCACTACACGGAGACCCGGAGGTAATCCATGAGGAAATTTTTTGTTATGCTGCTCTTTCTTGTTGTCATTTCAACACTGTCCGGTGGTATGATAGCTCCAATCGAAACAGAAACACTCGACGGGGATGCTTTCATCTTTCCTACAGAGGCTGTCAAAGGGTCTGTAGCAATAGTCGGTTTGGCTATGGGAACCAGTCGTGAAAACGGAGAAGTCCAGCAGGCGCAACTAATTGAATGGCACACCCGCCTTGGGGCAGCACCTGAGCCGCTTAATGGGGCGAAATTATACCATATCCCTGTGATTGACGCTCCCCGCTTTATTCAGGGGATCATTAGACGAGGCATCATCAAGAGTTACGAAGAAGTAATCCCTCTCGATCAGGTAGCAATTCTCTTTATCAAGAAACCGGAGCAGTTTGCCTCTGATGCAGGAATTCCCATTGATGATGATGCTACCGTAGCGGTAATTTCCCAGGATGGTACTGTGGCCGGATACGTAAAAGGATCTCCTACTGTACGAACTATCACTGAATTACAGGCAATATACCAAAGGGAGCTGTTATAGTTAGAGATATTTTTGCAAGTCACTTGCATTTTTTCGTATCCGTACCTATATTCTCAATACAAACATGTTGGAAGAATTTACAGGAGCGTATAATGAAAAAAAGCATCATGTTATTTATTTGTGTACTCATGGTTACCCCCCTTGTTGCCCGCGGTACTATCGAGGAGAAACCCTCAACCATCACTATTGTCACCAGCATTCTTCCGCATCAGTATGTGGTTGATCGTATTGCAGGAGATTTTGCTGAAAGTTTGGTACTCGTTGGTCCTGGCCAGAGTCCCCATAGTTACGAACCGTCTCCCCGTCAAATGGCGCAGCTATCGCAATCCGATGTGTGGATTACCAGTGGGACAGATTTTGAGACAGCACTGGTACCGAAGATATCCTCTCTCTATCCCGATCTAGATATCATTGATGGAACTGAAGGAGTACAGTTTCGGTATCTCGACGCACATCATGAGGAGGATGATCATGATCATCATGACGACGATGAGCACAAACATGATGAGGACGAAACACAGGATCCCCATACCTGGCTTGGACGTGAACCCATGAAATTGTTTGCAGAACACGTTACCTCTATGCTGGTGATGCTCGATGCAGAACATGCTGACATATACCGGAAGCATCTCGGAGAATTCCATCAGGAAATCGATCAATTGTATGACCGCCTGGAAACTGATCTCAAGAACCTTGCAGGAAGCACAGTGTTTGTTTATCACCCCTCATTTGGGTATCTGTTTGACGAGTTCTCCATCACACAACGGGCGGTAGAAACCGGTGGACGTGAACCTACAGCGCAAGCACTAACCCGCCTGATAACTCTGGCACAACAGGAGAACCCCCCCGCGATTTTCGTACAATCACAATTTCCCGTGCAGGCTGCACAATCGGTGGCTGATGCCATCGGGGCTGAAGTACTCGCATTGGATCCGCTTGCATATGATTGGCCGAATAATATTGCCCGTATAGGACAAATCCTTGAATCGGCTATGATCCAAAATCAGTAAAAGAGGCAGGTAATGATAATACAGCATCATCCCGACCGACCGATAATTCTCCAGTTTGATCAGGTTTCTTTCTCTTATGGCTCTGTTCCCGTGCTTGAAGCAGCATCATTTCACATCCACGAGGGAGAATTCGTTGCCTTGATCGGTCCAAACGGAGCGGGAAAGACTACCGTACTTAAACTTGTCCTCGGTCTCGCTTCAGCAGAGTCGGGAACCATATCACTATTCGGACTTCAGCCTGATGCAGGGAGAGAACATATCGGGTATGTCCCGCAACATGCGGATTATGATCCTACCTTTCCGATTTCTGTAGAGGAAGTAGTCCGCATGGGCCGTATTAAGCCGTTCTCTCGCCGATATACACAGGAAGATGCAAAAGCGGTGGCACAAGCCTTGAAGATTATGGAACTCTCAGAGCTGGCAAAAAGACCCTATCGTGCCCTCTCCGGAGGTCAACGACAGCGCGTACTGGTTGCTCGTGCACTCAGTGCTTATCCGAAAATGCTGGTCTTAGATGAACCGACATCCAATATGGATGGAGAGAGTGAACAACGACTGTTCAGTGCACTTGGTCAGATGAAGGGAAAAACTACTATTATGATTGTCACTCACGATACCGGGTTTGTGTCTGCACTTACCGACCGTGTGCTGTGTGTCGGAGAATTTGGACCAAATCGCAGAGGACGGACGGTCGTACAACATCTTATCGAACCCACGGAAGAGGCTCCTGCGCAGATGTTCGGAGGATCGGCACTGAAAGTTCGCCATGACAGCTCTCTCTTTGATGACTGCGGCTGCTCACAGGGGGATTCTGTATGACCGGTTTTATTGCTGCCCTATTTGACCCATCTATGCCTTTTGTACGAAACGCCCTCTTTGCCGGTTTACTTTCAGCAGTTCTCTTTGGCGTACTGGGAACCATCGTTACGGTCAAACGGATTGCGGGACTTGCCGGTGCCATCAGTCATGCGGTACTTGGAGGTATCGGAATGGCGCTTTACCTCTCGGCTACCGGTATTGTACCAGATCTCCCCCCTATCGTCGGGGCTATTCTCTTTGCCGTCCTCTCCGCATTAATTATTGGTATTGTCTCTATGCGTGCTCATCAGCGCGAAGATACCGTGATCAACGCAATCTGGGCAATCGGTATGAGTATCGGGGTCCTGTTCATGGCCAAAACACCGGGTTATACCGATCCCACCAGTTATCTGTTCGGGAATATTCTTCTCATTTCCAATAGGGACATCGTGTTACTCGGTATTCTTGATCTGATCGTTATTTTCTTGGTATGGAGATTTTATCCACAACTGGAAGCATCATCGTTTGATGATGAATTTTCTCAGGTAAAAGGCATTTCCACCCATATGGTATTTCTGCTATTGCTGGGAATCACCGCAGTGGCTATTGTACTGCTTCAGACGTTTGTCGGGATTGTCATGGTAATCGCTATGCTGACACTGCCTGCCGGTACAGCGGGATTTTCCGCACGAAATATGATTTCCATGATGATATCAGCCGGGGTGTATGCATCGATTTTTTCTGTTGGCGGTCTTGTAACCGGATGGACCTTTGATCTGCCCGTGGGAGCAATGACGGTAGTACTCGCTGGTGCCGTCTTCCTTTCCTTCTCCTTGGCAAGCATGATCAGACGCAAACGGAAGTCATCACAAACACCGGAGGTCCCACTATCATGACAAGAGCACGTCAAGCGACGTTGCAGGTGCTGCAACAAGCCGATAGGCCGCTTTCAGCAAATGAGATATCGGAAAAGATGACCCTTTCCTGTGATCCAGCCACTGTGTACCGGACTCTTCACTATCTGGAAAACAGAGGCTTCACCGAATCTTTTGTTCTCCATTGTACAGAACATGGAACTGAGCGCTATTACACCGTAAAAGATGCCGATTCACATCACCACTGGTTTCACTGCAAACAGTGTCACACGTTCATTGATCTGGGAGACTGCAGCCTTTCACCTCTGATTGATGGATATGAAAAACATATGGGAATTGAGGTAACTGGACATACTCTCTACCTTACCGGTCTGTGCCAGGGTTGTGTGCGGAAGAACTCACGGAAAAAAACATAATCACTGAAGCAATAATTCCAGCTGCAAGCAATACCGTGAAAATCACGACTTCAGCAACAGCAAGTGGTACTCCAGAGTGTGACATCATCAGCATCATGGCGAACAGAGCAAGCGCCATGGTCAGCAATTTGATAAACAGCACTCCAGCTAGAGTCGCACCAAGTGCACGTTTTTTCAACAACAATACTCCCGTGATAATCGCAGCCGGTACCACAACAGCAAGATCACTTGCCTGAATCACCAGCGTGGTGTAGTGCTCAAGCCCTACCGGGGGAAGGCCTGCAAGCAGGGAGGGGACAATCCTCGCAATCCACATCAGAGCCAGCAGCACTCCCATGCCAATGAGATATCCTCCCAGGAATCTTCGCGGGAAGCGGGGTTTCAAGGCTTGCAGCACCTCTTCGGGACCAAAGAGGCGTAACGATACGATAAAACCATACAAGGACATACCAAACAACGCTACATAGAGCAGAAAGAGCGGATTGTACATTGACAGATACGAGTACGAACCATACGTATATAAAAAATACCCCAGAGCCCCTGCCTGAAGCATCCGGCCATGCAGATTCCCCTTCTGTGCAAGAAACAGTCCTATACCTAACAATGGAATACCTACTGACAGCGTCACCCAATCCTGCCCACGTGCCTGAGCAGCACAGGACACTGAATCGCGTGCATAGAGCCCCTCTCCGTCAAGGACTACCTGTTCTCCATACATTGAGATAAAGGAATCGGGAATATCGGCAGAACTGCTTAAACTCACAAGACCACTGATCGCTGCTACTAAAGCTCCTATGATGATCAAAACTCCAAGAATGGTAACGGTGTGCTGCAATTTTTTCTGTGCTGACATGGGATTCTCCTTCAGGGGCCAGAGTAAGAATCATGAAGCTCCATGTCAATCACTTATAGTAGTAATATAAGTGTAAATATTAACTGATATATGACATTTTTTATGACTTATTGATTGATATTAATTGACTGTACCCATATTGCGTCCTACACTTGAAAAGAAGTGACTCGGATACTGAACCGTGCGCCGAATCCCACCAACCGATCACCCCACACCATTATCTATGAGGGGGAAATCTATGAGAAAATATCTATGTATTGTCGTGATGCTCTGCATCATGCTGACATCCATTTCAGCAGGGCCGATCTCTTTTGGTATCGGAAACTATTCCCGATCGTACCTATCATTAGCAGAAGGAATTCATATCGAGGATTTTGACAGCCCCAATCATTGGTCTTTCGGCACTGAGCTCCGATTGAACCTCTTCTTCCTTGAATTTACGGCTAACGGAACCTTTTCCGGTATAATCTGGCGTGATGATGGGGTTATCACCAGGGTAACACATAATGGATGGTTTGATGGCATGATGACCGTTGGAGTCAATGCCAAACTGTTTGGGTTTCTTGATATCGGGACGGGATTCGGTCCATTGTATGGATTCATGTTTCTTCCCGATGAAGTAAGAGTAATGACGGTCTCCCCTGGTTCTTGGAATACGTCTCCAGATAATACCTTTTTAGATATATTTACTGAATCCATGATGGGCTATCGGGTCCACCTTGATGTACGAATTGCTAAGTTATCATTCGGTCTGGCTCTTGAGATGCCGACTGTCGGATTTACTATGAATAGTCCTGATGTTGAGCTGCTTGACGTAGACCTGGACAGAAGTCGAGTCGGCCTGAGTGCCATGTATTGGCTTTTCTAATCATGTAGCGTCCGACATACCGGTTCTTCCCAGAGATCTAGATACTCTGAAGCTACTTCAAGAAGCATCGGCATGACTGTTTCTCGATCAATCGCTCCTGCATACGGTTCTATTTCTTCATGGGCTTGCTGATGATACAGAGCAACCATCGGTGCGGAAGTATAGTGCTTCCCTTCTGGCACCAGATCGCGAAGTCGTTCACCGGTCATCTGCGCCAACACACGATAATCTGTCTGCTCCAAGACCACACTGAGAATATGACGGTTGTGTGCGTCATAGCAGGCAAGAGCAAAGGGAAATAGCAGGAACCCAATTCCATGGACATTCGTCGGATTAATCTGCTCAAAGGCACGAAGGTGATTACGGGGCCAAATCCATACCCGATCACTACGATCTAACGGATCGGGCATTGCGGGCCATCGCAATACATCAATTTCTTCACTCATCAGAACTCCTCCCCTCAGACCCGTTCTACCAGATTTGCCACACTCAGATTCCCAAGCGTCTTGATACCTCGTGCATGTATCTGAGAGGCAATTGAATCACCGATCGTATCAAGATTCTGTTCGAGATAGACCTCACCATACAGGGATTCTACCAAATGCACTACTTTAAGATCCTCAAGAGGACGAGCAGGCACATAGGCTGTACGTGTAGGATTGGTAGGCAGAATAAACTGTTTTTCCATAAGCGCATCAAGAACGGTGAATAACTGTCGTTCGTTCATCAGCAGACGATCGGTAATATCACGGATCTTTGTCTCGCCATGTCCATTCCGGTACTTTTGTCCGATTACCATCATGACATTGATTCCATTTGCCAACTGTTCGGCAGGGGAGACCGGATGTACCAGCGTGGTCTTCTCCGGTTGATACTGGTGTACATAGCTTACTTCGACAGCTCCAAGAATCACAATCCAGATCATATAGACCCATAAGAGAAACAGGAAAATTGCTGCAAGTGATCCATAGATTACTGAATAGTCGAGCACTTTGCTGATCAATGCCGTGAAAAGAAGATTGACGGCGAAGAGTCCTGCAGTTCCAACGAGTGATCCGATGGAAGCACTTACTTTACTGACCTTAGCATTCGGGGCAATCATAATTATGAGGACGAGGAATAGATATCCGATAATCCACGGGCCTACTTCACGGATAATAATCCACAAAGCATCACTGCCGAAACTCCAGTCCAACAGTTCCACTACCCATGCACTGAGCAATGATTTCACGCTGATATAAGCACTGAGCAGTACTGCTCCAACGACAAGGACCGTGAGAAAGCCAACTGTTCGACGGACCATATTCATACGCCCTGACGCTGCACGATAAATCTGGTTAACTACCGCCCAAATCCGATTGAACAGGAGAATTGAGGCAATGATGAAAGTGATCAGTCCGAAAGCGCCAAGCCCGCTGGCATTCGTACTGTACCGTTCGATCATAGTAACAAGCTGTCCACCGGCATCCTTCCCGAAAATTCCCGTGAACAAGTCTGCGAGCAGCACATAGAACGGTTGCAAAACATTAAATAGCGAAAGAAATGCTACTAAAAAGGAGATAAGGGGTACTAACGAGATCAGTGTTGTATACACCAGACCGGAAGCCAGGATGGTAATGCGATCCTTGGAACACTTACCGAACCAGACTTCGGTAAAGACTACGAGGCGGTGGATGAAGTGACTTTTTTCTTTGGGTTTTTGCTCTTTTGGTTTCATTAACGACTTTTCCGACTTTTATGCGATTCCAACCAGGTCCCGATGATGGTATGAATCTCATCGCGGTTAGTCTCATTCAGTAATTCGTGCCGTGCTCCATGGATAAGCTGCAACGTCACATCTTCTATACCCACATCACGATAGGTCTGATATACCTGTTGCACACCTTTACTAAAATTACCGACTGGGTCATTGGATCCACTGATGATCAACAACGGGAAATCCCGTGGTATTCTCTGCATGAGACGCCTGCTGTTCGCCATCGATATCCCGGCTAACAAGTCAACAAAAAATCGGGAAGTACAAACAAAACCGCAGAGCTGGTCATCGATATATGCCTGCACTTCAGCATCATCGCGGCTCAGCCAGTCAAAACTGGTCTTTGCCGGTTCAAAAGCTTTGTTGAAGGCACCAAAGCTCAACGAGTCTAGCAGCGCGTCGGGTCGCTTCCCATGCTTTCTCAGTGAACGCAGACGGGCAAGACCTTTCCCGGTAATACCCACAATTCCCTGCCCTGCTCCTGTACCGCAAATCACTGCTCCGGTATACCGTGCAGGATGCCGGGCAATAAGAGCACGTACTAAAAAGGATCCCATGCTATGCCCAAAGAGAAACAGATCACTGTGTGGATGATTCTGCGCAATCAGCTGGCTTAACTCATAGCCATCCTGCATCACCCGCTGCCACCCTTTTTTGGGAGCAAACCAGCCAAGATCATCATCACTCGAAGTGTGACCATGCCCACGATGATCCTGTGCATAAACGGCAATTCCAAGATTATTCAAATATCGTGCAAACCGATCATATCGGGCACTGTGTTCCGCCATGCCGTGAAAGATATGGACGACCGAATGGACATTTTTGTTCTCGGGTATCCACACCCGGTAAAAGAGTTGGAAATTGTCGCTACAGATCAGTTGGTTTGTCTCCATAAGCTTACCTCCATCAATATTGTAAATCAGGTCCATCATGGCGGCAAGGCCGTTCTATGTACTTGTCAGAACTTTGGGGATTCTCTACAGTTGAGCGATGGAAAAAATATTCGTGTTCTCCGATTTGCACGGTGATCGACACGCCCTGCAAGCAGTGGAGAATCGTATTACCACTGAATCGGCAGATCAGGTCATCTTTGCCGGTGATGCAGGAATCGAACGCCTCGGGCTGTGGCAGACACCACTCTTTCACACGAAGGCTCCTGTGCTCATGGTACGCGGTAACTGCGATACCAGTTGGGCTTTCTCTGATGCCGGTATGACAGTTCCCCCACTCTATCGTACGATTGAATTTGCACACCGAACGATCTTTATCACCCATGGTCACCTATTCCACTTCCAGCAGGGATTACCCACAGATCTCACCGCAGACGATCTGTTCATATGCGGGCACTCGCATCGGGCACTGCTCTTTCAGGAAAAGGGAGAACCAGTGTATCTTAATCCCGGTTCAGTCTCCAGACCTCGGGATCATATTCCTCCTACCTATGCAGTCATCACGCAACAGGAAATAGCAATCAGGGTTTTAACCACTGGAGAAACCGTAAAAACCCTGCAATTCTCCCGCTAAGTCCTACAACCGACCCCCTGCAGTGAAACGAAATCGAATATAGGGTGTCCATCCATCGGCAAGGATCAAATGTTCCACCCCGTTCATATCACTGTACTGCAAGCCACCTGAGAGTTCCACACCATAGGCAACCCCTTGAAAGGTAATCTGCCCTTCGGGGAAGAATCGGAGGCCAACGGTGGCATCGGCGACAACTCTCACTGCGGAAAAATCTCGAACTCGTCCATTACTGTCTATCGTTGACTCGTCTGCATCTTTCATGATGAGAAATCGTCTCACTCCCATCCCAAGCCCGGCAAACGGACGCATCCAACCGAGTTCCAGCTGTCTGATCTCATAGTCTCCCCCGATAACCCACTGAGAAAGAATTTCTCGAGTTCTTCCTCCATCATCATAGGGAGCCATCTTGTACATGTTGGTAACCGTAATTCCGAAATCCTTGATGAGACGATACCTGAGCGTAGTGGCTAAAATTCCTCGTGGTAAGGTCATTCCCAATGAGAGGAGAATATCGGAGCGAGTCCAACTGACATCGCTATCGAGTCCCAATGAGAATCCAAGGCCGCCATATCCCTGCAACCGATCTAAATACCACGTATAGGAAAAAGCAAAAACGCCAAAATTACCGTTCAGGGATCCGGTGAGTCCCGTTTCACTCATCGTTACCCGTTCATGAGTAATGCCTCCTCCGTCATACGCATGAGCCCAGGTGTACCCCAACCCGATCATGATTTCACTCACCGCTGGAGTAGCTTGCCCAATGGCAACCCCGGCAGAAACCCTACTGGTGAAAAGGAATGAATGGTATACTTCGGCATAGGCATGAAACACCATATCAGATACGGAAAACCAGGGGGCTGGTTCAGTATAAACGAATGATGCCTTCGCACCTGCATACGGTAATACAGCAAGTTCACTGATATCATATTCGAGATGTACGCTCTCAATGGAAAAAATCCTGTGTACTAAATTCTGCACATCTTCAAGGCCAAGATTGCCCATTAAAGAAAGTCCAAAGAAGGGAGTAAGATCGACTCGCATATGCGGATCTTTATCCGAAAAGTGGAAGTGAAATAACTTACCTCCCTGGAGAAATAATTCATCGTATCGTCCTGATTCGTCTTCATCCTCTGAACGATCACGATAGGTCAGCGCGAATATTGAAGTAGAGAATTCCCATCCACTACGATGCCGGTACATGCTCTCCATGCCGAACGACCGTAGGTCATCTGGATTATCTGAAAGGCCTAGGGTCACACTATCGTTATAGATCAGAGCAGTGACTGTGGATGCATCAGTAGCATGCACTACCGAATACGGCATGAGTATAAATAACGCACAAACGACAAGAATCGAATGGATGAGAACTCTATCTCGTCGATGGTTCACGGCTTTTACTCCTTTTCTCGTTTTGCCTCATCAATGGCACGAATAAACTGATACCGCTCAACCAGCTTCCTCCAAGGAACTACCGCAGGTCGTTTACAATTACTCTTACCATCCATCATAAATCGTTGCGGAAGATCAGCTGGAACCTTTTTATCACCGGCAAGATGGTGTTTCATCTGTACGGTATGGCGAGCAGCATTCAGCAGCTGCTCGCCGGTAACCGGCAATCCGGTATAACTCGAAACAAGATGAGCGAGAGTGCTAAAAGATATCAGATGCTGTGCAAAGCGGGGAAAGCGAGAAAAAATACGTAAGAACAACTGTTTCTTTCCATCGAAAAACAGCGGAGTCAGTAACGTATCACAAAGACCGATGGATCGAAGTATCGCAAGATACTGCTGCTGCAGTAATACCCACTCCGCCTTTGCCTTCACCGAAGTAGGATTAAGCCAATCAAAGATAATTTCCACCACCAGAGGAGTATCTTCACCAAGGGCACATAACAGAGATTGTCCCCACGCTCCCCGAGGATCAATGGGGGCCATGGGTCTGCCATCGATTACCACGTCTTTTCTTGCGTTAATATCTCCTCTGCTGATCTGTTCAATAAGCGAACCAATTACTGCGGTATCCCCAAACTGGTCTTCGTCAAGCTGCGATCCGATACTCATTCCTGTTGAAACCGGATGCAGCCCAAGTTCGATACAGCGGGACCTCCATTGCATAACCAGCGCAGGATCAAAGTTCCCTATCTGCGAACCAAGGGCCATCATCTCATATGCATCGGGAAGGATCGTATCTTTCCCTCCAGCACGCATTACCTGTCGCTGACAACCGAGCAGACAGCCATTACAGGAAGACTTCTCGAGCGCATACTTTCGCGAACACTCTTGGCTACTCATATGAAAAAGTCGAGGATCAGTCCGCTTGGTAGAGTTCTCAACAGCAGCAAAGCCTCGCTTTTGTGCTACATCAAGGAGTCCTAACGGACCTGCCTGCTGATACTTTTTCACCCACGATGACTTCTTGAGATGTTGCAGGATTTTCTCCTGTGTTTGGGCAAACAATTCGGTATCATAGGGGGTATACGTGAAACTTCCTGCGGAAAATACTAGAGCTTTTATATGTTTTGCACCGAGAACGGCTCCAAAACCAAAGCGTTCGAGTGCCTTTTCAGCACATACGATAGTAGCCGAGGGAACTTGGCGTTCACCTGCCGGCCCGATGCTCAACACCGAATCGTGAGGATTCTCTGTAAGCAGACGGGTAGCCTCTGTGGTACTTGCGCCGATCAAACGCTCAGAGGGAGTAAAAGAGACAGAGTCACTGGTGATGCGCAGGGTCATCTGTCTCCGTGCAACCCCGGTAATGACAATTGCCTGCCATCCACACGACACAAAACTTTCAGCTGCCGTGGTAGTAGCTGTATCAACTTGTACAGAATTATTTTGTGGTGAAATAGAAGCAAGAGAGAGTGTCTGTGTGCAGGGCATCCGAGACCCGGCAAGCGTTCCAAGAGCTAGACAGAATGGCGCATCGGAACCTGATGTTGCATGTACTGAACACAAATGTAAGGCAAGGGCTTCACCACCGAGCATCTGCCTCTGCAGAGCGTCGGAAAGCAGTTTTACCTCCCACTGTTCTCCAGTGAGGTCAATCACGAGGTACTGTCTTGTTCCCCCAGTTTTTACCATTGATTCCCTCTTGCAGTCTTAAATCTACAGAGACCATCTATATCTGTCAATCACGCACCTTGCAGAACCAGCTCTCTCCCGATAGAATAAACCGAGAGGGAATGTATCATGTTTAGTTCGCGTGTTATCGGGAAACTCGAACGCCTCCATACCCACATATCGGTCTGTGCCCAGATTGATCCCTCAATTGCCCAGATACTTGAAACCATTGCTGATCATACCGTTATTACATGGAGCGTGTACACAGCAGGAGCTATCAAGGCTTTTACCGTAATTAAGCATCCTTGGGGATTTCAGAAACTTGCTACCGATCAGTCAGAACCCTCTTCCGATCTCTGGTTTCATTGTGATGCGCCATACACGTTGGCACAAGTTTTTTCCGCTCGAGTTCCGCTCACTCGATTAATCGGAAGTGAAGCGATAATCGTCTGCGGATCAAATCGCACAACAATGGCTCTCATCCGTCTGATTTCCTTGACCCTCCCCTACCGGTATGGAATGCGCAGGGCAAGAGCCATATCACCAACTATTGCAGTCCCAATTTCCTATAACCGAAGGCGGTTTCAATTTCTTGTGCGAACCATCGTGAGAAAAAGGAGAAACAATTAATGTGTGCAGAAACTGCTCATGATACTTCGTTCTCTTTTCATCTGCACACCTGGGTTGTCTGCTCATCTCGGGCTCTTGATGGAATGCGGGGGATATTGCGCGATGCCGGCATAGAATATCCGTTGTGGGTTCTGCCTCAGAAATCGGTACACCATCGTGCAGTATCACGGATACTGAAACAACTCTATGGCAGAACGGGAACTCAGACCGTGTCGCTTGATACACTCACCGCTGAAGATCAGGTAATAGAGATTGCTCAGCACTGTAAGGCAGAGGGATATGACGGATTCGTCCTCTGTGGTGATGAATCAGATATCACCAAGGGAAAACACATTGCATCACTTTCAGGGTCAGACCATCCTATCGTATTGGTCCCATTTGGAGAGCTCTCCGGTAGTGAGTTCCTCGGTCATGATCCCGCTTCACGTATTCCGATATCTGCAGTCCTTGATGGTCGTTTAACAAAACTGACCACCCTGAAAAACACCGCAAGGAGTGTCTGTTTTGCACTCCTCCAGACAACAACCGCGTTGATAGAACAACCGAATCCGCTGATGCTCAGTACAGCCGAATCTGCTTTTACCAGCGCACAGGAAGCGCTTGATCACATGGTAGAGCCTGCTGAGAGGCAAAGCGGTTTTCTTTCTGCAATCCTCTGTGTCTATTTCGGGGGCATGTGTGCGCAGAATCGGAAGAGTTCAGCAATCATCGATTTTTCACAACGATTAGCTATCGAGGGACTAGCGGACAGCTATGAGAGTGCAGCCGCTATTCTACCGTACGTCTGTACACAACTTCAGAACAACCAGCCGGAGATTTACGAAACAATCAAACAAGCTGTGGGGGGTATGGATCCTATTGAATTTGTACGCACGTGGGTTTCGCTCAGTGATCCACAAGGCACTGATCGTATCATTGCACTTCTTTGCGGTGACATGCATGATCTCCTTACACACCCGCGTAATATCCGGGAATTACAGCCGCTGCTGTCACTCTTCCCAGAAAGTGGAGGTGCCTCATGAGAAATGAAAGCACCTACCGGCTGCATCACCCGGTACGTCTCTATGCCGGACCTGATGTTTCCGCTTCACTTGTCGATGTGCTCTCCTCACTCGGGTGCAACCATCCGCTGATCATAGCAAGCAAGTCTGCGGTATCTACAGGAATCGGTGATATGCTGACATCTGCTGATCCTGAACAGCTTACCATTGATATTCATCAGAGTTTTCAGATTGCTACTGTCGATATTACCACTGAAGTAATTCCAAACCTAGTTGATCGATACCGAACACAGGGACATGACGGCCTACTGGCATTTGGGGGAGGAGCAGTCATCGATCTGGCAAAAACAGTAAAACTCAGCCTACTCGGAACTGATGCTACACAAGAGAGTAATGAAGGTTCCTGTCTTGCCGTCAGACGTGATGACATCCCCTTTATTGCAATACCGACTACAATCGGTTCAGGAAGCGGAGCATCCAGAACTGCTTACATCTACTCAACGGCATTACAACGAGCCCTTCGTTTTACGCAAACAGCGCTATTCCCACAAGCGGTATTTCTTGATCCGAAGCTGTTACGTGTCGTTTCCCCCACGCAGACAGTATTCAGCGTTGCCGCTATACTTGGCCGTGCAGTGGAATCCATCTCTAGCGTACTCTCTCATAAAATCAGTGAAATATATGCACTGAGAGCTATTGATTTACTGCAGACCCATGCCTTTCGCGTGGTACATACGCCACATGACCTGCAATCCCGTCTGGGAATAGCTGTTGCATCTCATCTCGTGGGAATTGCCACTTCAAGCTCCCGAGAATCACTTGCCCACGCAGCAGCAATCGTGCTTGAACAGGATGCCGATATACCCTATGGCCAGGGTATCATGATCCTGCTTCCCCATGCCTTGCGGTGGAACTTATCGACTCAGGAACCTATCCTTACCCATTTCGCAAAACTAGTGGGAGTCTCTCCGAGTACCGAAGATTGTATCACCTGGATTCAGGATTTCTTTGCGCAGTTGTACGCACCTCTTCCTGCTGCATTACCGCTGAGGTTATATGATATAATGGATAGACAGAAGAAAGAACGGTTATTGCACCCTGAGCAACTGCAATTGTTTGCGCAACAGATCAGTGGTACCACTGATCTGCTTACTAGCAGACACCTACCGACAGAACAGGACATCCTGACGGTGCTGGAAGCAGCGTACTGGGGATATCCGTCAGATCGGATGGGAACATCGTCTCCAGTATGATAAGGTAGAATGTATGGAACAGACAATTACTCTGACCTATGAGAAGCAGGAAATACAAGTACCCTCGGGGACCCGAGTTGAAACCGTGGTGAAAGCCTTACACCTCAATCCGGACCATCCGGTCTATGCAGATGATCCCGTGATTGGATTACGCATGAATAACGAGATCCTCTCATTCGGTGCAAAGCTCATGGTTGATGCTGATATCGAACCCATCCATCTCTTCAGTAATATTGGGAAACGGATGTATCGTCACACGCTGAGTTACCTCCTTGCCTATGCGAGTGAACAAATCTTCCCAGAACGTCGTCTCATTGTAGGCCACGCATTGGGCGATGGATTCTACTACACCTTTGACGGCATGTATGCTCTGGATGAAACAGATGTACAGAAACTTTCCGATGCACTGCAGCATATTGTAGATGCCAATTTGCGTATCCATCAGGGAACTGTAGGGTATCAACATGCTCTTACGCACTTCAGGGAGAAGGGGTATACTGCCACAGAACTACTGTTATCCTACCGAAACGATCCAACACTGGAACTCTACCGATGCGGTGATTTCATGGACATCACCTATGAACCCTTACTCCCCTATACCGGTATGATGAGCATATGGGAACTGAGACTGTATGGTGATCGGGGGATGCTTCTCAGATATCCTTTATCGAGTAATTTCCTCGCTATCGCCCCGTTTCGCGATAATCCCAAACTATTTTCCATATTCCGGGAAAATAAAATCTGGGGAAGTATTCTCAAGGTAAGCTGTCTCGGTGACATGAACACCATCTGCGGCACCAGAGAAATCTTCACCTTCATCCGGATGAATGAGGACCTGCAACATCGAAGAATCAGCCAGATTGCCGATATGGTCAGTGAAAAAGGTACCGTAAAGGTAGTTTTTATTGCCGGACCATCCTCATCAGGAAAAACAACTTTTGCTATCCGTTTGGCAATTCAATTGCGATTGCTCGGTTTTAATCCGATTCAGATATCTCTCGATAACTATTACCGTCCAAAAGACCAGGCACCACTTGATGCAGATGGCAAACCCGACTTGGAAATTTTAGAAGCGCTTGATCTGAATCTTTTTCAGGAAAACCTCAAAGCGCTGTATGCAGGAGAGGATGTGGATTTACCGAAATTTTCCTTCAAGGGAAATGGTGAACGATACTATGAGAATAAACCGATCAGTCTCAAGAACAACACGATTCTAGTCATTGAAGGCATTCATGGACTCAACCCCCGGCTCATCCCTGGAGTTGACTCAAGAACCACATTCAAGATCTATATTTCAGCACTCACGCAACTCAACCTTGACGATCATAATCGTATTTCCACCACCGACAACAGAATTCTCAGAAGAATTGTACGGGATAATCGCACACGCAGTACCACCGCACAGATGACATTGGAAATGTGGCCGTCGGTGGAGCGAGGAGAGACTCAGCACATCTTCCCCTACCAGAATGAGGCTGACATCATGATCAACTCGGCACTGGAATATGAACTGCCGGTATTGAAACCCTATGTGGAACCACTGCTCAAGACCGTAAAGCCTGAGGCACGCGAAGCGTACCCCACGGCGCGAAGATTGTTAAGCTTTCTCGAGAATGTCTATCCGATTCCTGCAGACCTTGTTCCCAGCGATTCGCTTTTGAGAGAATTTATCGGTGGCAGTGAATTTCATCAGGAGTGCCATTAAATAAGCCCCTGCGCAGTGCAAGGGCTTGATCGTCATACATTATAAATGTGCTTGAATTCATCAAAGAGCTGCTGCACTTTGAACTGGCATTTCCCGCATACCGTTCCATATCCGGTAATCTCTCTCAGCTCATCCAAGGTGGTTGCTTCTTTGTTTTTCACTAACTCTTCGATCCGCTGATCTGTCACATTTTTACATTCGCAGATCACCTTCGCAACACTCTTTCGGTAGGGATTCTCTCTCCCGTTGCGTTCAAGAAAGTTATCGATTGCGGCACGCAGAGCTTTATCGCCCAGCACTGAGCAATGGAATTTATGCTGCGGCAATCCCCCAAGGCGTTCAGTGATCATGGCAGGTGTCAGTCTGTATGCTTCTTCGAGTGTCATACCAATAGCTATCTCAGACATCATTGAAGTACTGGCAATTGCACTCGCACATCCATATGTCTGCCATTTCAGATCGGTGATCGTATCATCCTTTACCGAAATACCCACTTTCATCTGATCACCGCAGGCCATAGAACCTACGATTCCTTCACCGTCCGGTTCATAATTCATATCTTCCCAGACATTCTTCGGATGCATGAAGTGTTCTTTTACCGTATCTGTATATACCCAAATTGGATTATTTGTACTCATCGTGTTGAAATCTCCCTCAACCGCCGGATAATCGGCGGCAGTTTTTCCAGAACATAATCAACATCATGTTCCGTATTAAATCGTCCAAGACTGAACCTGATAGATCCGTGCGCCAGTTCCACATCAAGGGCACTTGCCAGCAATACATAGGACGGTTCCAAAGAACCGGTAGCACACGCAGATCCGGTAGAAACGGCGATCCCCTCGAAGTCCAGCATCAACAGGATCGACTCCCCTTCTGCACCGGCAAAGGAGACATTTAATGTCCCCGGCAGGCAATCGGAAGGATGTCCGTTGATCACCGTATCAGGAATGAGTTCCTGGATTCCTTTGCGCAATTTTTCCCGTAGACGCCAGAGCTCTTTCTGTTCCTCTTCAGCGGTATCGATAACCAGTTCAGCAGCTCTTCCCATTCCGATAATTGCCGCATTATTGTACGTACCGGCCCGCTTACCGTTCTCCTGATGTCCCCCCTTAACAAACGCTTCAAATGGGGCACCTTTACGTACGTAGAGAGCTCCGACTCCCTTAGGTCCATAAAATTTATGGCCTGATAAACTCAAGTAATCTACTTTCCATCGATGCACATCAACGGCCATCTTGCCAATGGATTGTACGGCATCAGTATGGACCAAAGCTCCATACTGGTGAGCCAGATCACTGATAGCCTGAACCTCCTGAATCGTGCCGGTTTCATTGTTTCCTGACATGATGGAGACCAGCAATACATCGGGGCCAAGGAGTTTCTTCAGTGCATCCAGGTCAACTTTTCCTGTTCTATCTACCGGGGCATAATCAATCCGGTAGCCAAGTTTCACCAGGTGCCGGCACGTTTCAATAATGGCAGGATGCTCAATGGTGGAAGTAATAATCCGCTTCCGTTTGGCACCATCATCAATCATCTCCCGGGCTTGGGAAAATACGGCATTGTCGGATTCCGATCCGCCGCTGGTAAAAATGATTTCTTCTGGATCTGCTCCAATCATTCGTGCTACGGCACTTCGTGCATATTCTACCTGAGCAGAAGCAGCCCGTCCGAAACTGTGCATGCTTGAGGCATTACCAAATAGCTGGTAACTATTCTGCATGATTTCGATGACCTCAGGGGCCATCGGTGTAGTGGCATTATTATCTAAATATACTGTTTTCATGTACCTTCTCTCTTTTCAACATACGGGTACGCAACCCGTGGGGTCAAGTCATCGAAACTGGAAAAAAAGAGGAGGAACTGTCTTCATCATCTGAATTAGCGCTGAGATTCCCTCGCGCAAAACGGATATGACGCCGAATGGCAAAACGGATATGGTGTGAACGAGCCCATTGCACATAGGCACAGCTTTCAGGAAGATATGAGGCAAACATGGCACTGAAGCGGGAAACGCGACGACACCGTGCCTGCTGTTCCAGCCGTTCAAAGTATATTGTACATTGATGCGTTTTAGGATCATAGTACTCACAGTAGGAATCGAGATCATAGACAACAGACCGCCCGTAGATGACCTTCTCATGACAACAAAGGCCACATCGGGAACATTTATCTTCCCACCGCTGTGACGGCTGTTTCATGAAACTTCACTTCCTTTTTGCAGTTTTTCCAACTCCCCTGCTACGGCATTATCCATTACTGGGTGTACGACCAGAGGAGTAACTGAAATGTAGTGTTCACTGAGCAGATGATAATCGGTCTCGCGTTCAGCGTGCACCAGTCTTGGCGGTACATCAGTTTTCAGCAGTAAAGTCATCTCATCACCGATACCCACTCCATTCGAATCGACATCAGCATCACCATAAGCCAAGCCGATTTTGGTCGAAGATGCATCATAACTGGTCGAACGGGCACTCGTCCCTCGTTCAACGACATCAGAATATTCAAGTTTACCGATCCCGCCGACACGCCACTGTCCGTTCGGTTGTGGCGGAACGTTGATATTCAGCAGTACATCCGGAGTACAGAAGGGTAAAAATGATTCAAGGTGTTCAGCAAGAAAAGCAGCGGCTTCGACAAAGGGATATTCACCGGTATCTTTATCGGCACGTGCTGAAATTGATATCGCGCGATACCCACGCAGAATTGCTTCACTTGCAGCTCCCACCGTACCGGAATAAATGATGTCGGTACTGGCATTATATCCATGGTTGATTCCGGAGATCACCAGATCGGGACTTATGGGAATCGCCTTTCCCACTAATCCATAGAGAATGCAATCAGCAGGAGTACCGCCACAGTGATAATGACGCGCATCATATCGGATAAAGCGGAGTTTGCCCCGCAAGGTCATCGCATGCGACTGAGCGCTGCGCTGATCTGAGGGTGCACACACCCACACATCATGCCCAGCCTCTGCGAGCACAGTCTCAAGTATCGTGATCCCTTCGGATTGGTATCCATCATCATTGGTTAGCAGTATGGTCATGTCGTATAAGAGACTATCTTCAGCCCATCAACCGGTTTGTACTGACTCGATATCGGTCTGAATCCGAAGATATGCTCGTATTCCTCCATCCGTGTGGTGTATAAGTCAAGTGAATCCGGGGAGAGCAGTACCAGAATGGTCCCACTGGAACCCATGGCAATCATGGCAGCTCCAAGACATCCGGGAATTTCTGTGGCACGTTTGGTGAGCCAGTCAATTTCCGGGCAGGTAACTTCAAATACGTCCCGCAACCCAGATTGCACCTTACTCAGTACCTTACCATACAGCACCATATCCTTTTGTGCAAGCAGACGAGCGGCCTCTTTGGCTAAACGACTCTCTGAGAGCACATACAGACAAATCCTTTTCTCTTCTTCGGTTAACAAACCGGTTGATTCTTTTACTTCCTGTTCGGATACGTCACGAATAGGACCGGAGGGGAAGGCAACACGAAAGCGTTCAAAGGCCTGCTTACTTTCGACTCGTCTCAGTTCAAGCTCCTCTTTTAGAGCTTGAGGTGAAATCTTACTTTCCACTATATAGGGCACAACCAGTGAATCTTCTCCCATCTGGGCGACCCGTTCAAAAGCGAGATGATGCACATCGTACAACAGCAGTGAGTTTTTATCGACCTGCATCATAGCAAGAAAAGTTACCAGTCGACATGATTCTCCGACAAATGAGGATAAAGCTGAATAACCGATTGTAGGACAGTCGTCGAGGGTCAGATCATGATGATACACCAGCTTGAGTGCAATAGCTGTTCCGAGTGCAATTGCCGAATTCACCATGGTACCTTCACGGTTCAACAGCTTGCCGGAAAGGGTGAGATTGAATCCACCACAGGGGAACCCTCTACTACTGAGTACCGAAACAACCCCTTTCACAACATTCGCCCATCGGTCTTCTCGGCGATATTTTACATTTTGCAGATTGAATCGTTTACGATCCTTCATGGGAGCCATGAAAAGACGGACACTTTGGTCCGAGCGCGCAGAAACAGCAACGGTAAGAGAAGCAGGGGCAGCACCACAGAGGGTATATCCTTTGCAATAATCGGCAAAATCCCCTATGAATGTCGCTATTCCGGGAACTGTTATCACCGCTTCCGGTTTGGCATCGTGTTCAAGTTCATGGAGTTCCGCTATCTGTTTCATTTGTCCCTTTTGCATCAATATTAGGCGAAGAGCTTACATAATGCAATAAAAAACCGCCTCTAGGAAAGAAGCGGTCTGGTTCCGACTGACAGTCATTAGTTGTTTGAAAGGCCGTACTTCTTCTTGAACCGTTCAACTCGGCCGGTGGTATCAACCAGCTTCTGAGTACCGGTAAAGAAGGGGTGACAACTACTGCAGATTTCAATATTCAGATTCTTAACAGTCGACTTAGTCTCAAATACATTCCCGCATGCGCAGGTTACTTTGGTCAATTCATACTTGGGGTGAATTCCCTCTTTCATTGCATTTCCTCCAATCTCTATACTGCTATCTTCTGCTACGGTCATGCCTTGACAGAAGAACAACTTCACAAACAGCTCCGTTTACATGACACCCGTGTTCATGGAACGAAGAAACGCCTCATTATTCTTTGTTTTCTTCATTTTGTCAATGAGCAGTTCAGTCATCTCAATATCTTCCATGGGATTGATCGCATTACGCAGTGCCCAGATCTTTGCAGACTCTTCGGTAGTCAGTAACAGATCCTCACGCCGCGTCCCAGATTTTTTGATATTGATTGCTGGATAGAGCCGCCGCTCTGCCATCCTGCGATCAAGGACAATTTCATTATTTCCCGTCCCTTTGAACTCCTCAAAAATCACTTCATCCATACGAGAACCAGTTTCAATCAAGGCAGAAGCAATAATGGTAAGGCTTCCTCCATGTTCAATATTTCTCGCAGCACCTAAAAACCTTTTCGGCTTATGCAGTGCATTCGAATCGACACCACCGGAGAGTATTTTACCGGAAGCAGGAACCGTCTGGTTGTAAGCTCGTGCCAATCGGGTAAGATTATCCAGAAGGATTACCACATCTCGCTTATGCTCTACCAGACGTTTAGCCTTTTCAATCACCATTTCTGCAACAGAAACGTGACGGGAGGCCTGTTCATCAAAGGTGGATGCAACGACTTCTCCTTTTACGGTTCGACGCATGTCGGTGACTTCTTCAGGTCGTTCATCAATCAGGAGCACCATCAGATAGACTTCAGGATGATTTTCCGTTATGGCATTGGCAATCTTCTGCATGAGAATGGTTTTTCCAGCCCGGGGAGGTGCCACAATAAGACTCCGCTGTCCTTTGCCGATCGGACAGAATAAGTTGATAATTCTCGTAGAAATATCACTTTCGGATGTTTCCAGATTGAGTCGGGTATCAGGATACAGCGGGGTAAGAGAATCGAAACCGGCACGAGTACGTGTTACTTCAGGGGGATCATGGTTGATCGTCTGTACTTTGATCATGGCAAAGTACCGCTCAGCATCGCGCGGTGGACGAATCTGTCCCTCAACGGTATCACCCGTTTTCAGACTCAGCATCTTAATCTGAGATATAGACACATAGATATCTTCAGGGCCACTTAGATAATTGTTCTGTGGGGACCGAAGGAATCCATACCCATCGGGAAGCACTTCGAGAGCTCCGTAAGCCATAATCACTCCACCTGAGGTGGTATGCGCTTTGAGAATCTCAACAATCAGATCCTGTCGCTTCAGTTCAAGAATTTCTGTTTGTGATAACCCATATTCGGCTGCTTTCTGTCGCAATGCGGGAAGATTCAACGCAGAGAGGTCATTAACCATAATTCTTGGGGCATTGGAATCTTCTACGTAGATTTCTACCGGGATATCTTCAACCTGGGCATGGGATCGCCCAGTCTGTCGGTTATGATTATTTTTCTGATAATTGGATTTCTGTCGGTTGTTGTTTTTTCCTCGGCCCTGTGACCGATTATACTGCTGGTTTGAATAATTCTGTGTCGGTCGTTGTTGCACTGCGCTCTTTTCCTGTGGTTTTTCCTCTACAGGAGGAGGGGGTGCCTGTTCAACTGGTTTTTTCCGAGGAGGTCTGCCCCGCTTCTTGGGTGCCGGTTTTTCAGCTGGTGGCGGCGTTGCAGCAGTATTGTTGCTGCTCACTTTTACCACTGCCGGAGTTGCACTCTCGGAAGCTTTCCGTCGAACCACTCGCTTAGTAGGCTTTTGTGTTTCCGAAGACACGGAGCCACCCGTTTCAGGTGTCTCGAATAATTCGGGACCTTTCTCGTATTCTGATGTCATTGATAATCTCCAAAGAGTCGTATCCCTAGGGATGCGAACCAGATGGCGTTGTAGCCATTATGTACTCGTGTATGATTTCGCAGGTACTCTCGTGCTGACGTGGGACGTAAACCTGCTGGATACTCTAAATATATTGCCAGGATGCAGTGATGTCAAGCAAGTGGTCCCCTTTTACGTAGAAGTAGGTAAGTAAGAGTGCTGCAACAGCAGCTCTTCTTCGCACTGAAGACCGCCCATAAGAACTGAAATGGAGTCGAAGTGCCACTGAAGGACGATCACTGCCGGAAAAGCCGAAGCACACGGTTCCCACTGGCTTATCTTCAGTACCTCCCTCCGGTCCAGCAATTCCAGAGATTGCTACTGACACTTCCGCTCCGGATAGTTTCCGTACCGCTTCTGCCATAGCGGTCACCGTCTCCTCTGAAACCGCTCCATAGGTAGTGATGAGAGATTCCGGTACTCCTAACAGCTTGTGCTTTGCATCATTTTTATACGAGACTACCCCACCCCAATAATAATCGGAACTTCCAGGCAGATCAGTCATCATTTTCCCCACGAGGCCACCGGTACAGGACTCTGCGGTTGCCAGATGCATGACACGCTTTCGAAGCAGATCACTCAGCATCTGTGTAACAGAGAGATCTCCTTGTACCAGCAATCCAGTCCCCAACTTCCGGGAAGCTGCTGTTGCCATTTTCTGCCGATCTGATTCACTTGCTCCACTTACATAGAGACTGATGCGGTACTCTTGTACCCGGGTCCCCCAGAGAATACCGGGTGCCGCTGTAGCATAACAGACTTCCTCCAGTTTGGATTCAGGGGTGAGAAAGCAGGCGTATTCATCTCGTCCATGCGGTGTAATTCCCGCAGCCTGAGCAAGTTCGGGAAGCACATAAGTATACAGCATAGCGTGCATTTCGACAGGTGGACCCGGCATAGCATAACACGTCACGGAATGTTCATCAGAGATTTTAATGGTGCCGGTAAACCCGGGGGCAGTCCCCTGAGCATTGGGAATCACCCGGAACCCTTCAGGAAAACATACTTGTCGTTGATTTGCTCCGTGAATTCGATCTCCAATTCGATCATACAGCTTCTGATAAGCTTCATCATTCTGGACTAGGGGAACCTGGGCAAGGTCAGCAACGACCTGTCTGGTCATATCATCACTTGTTGGGCCTAACCCCCCTGTAAGAACAATGATATCGGCTTCATGTGCACACTGGCGAAGCATTGATTCAAGTGACCCGTCATCCGGTACGATGATAATCCGATTCACTTCATATCCCAGATTGGTCAACTCTCTCGAAAGCAGATTACCATGCTTATCGGCAATGATACCGCGCGTAATTTCAGTCCCGATGATGCACAGAGAAACTGTGGTACGTTGTTGTGTCATGCTAGGATTCCTTTCTCCTGCGTATAAGGTGTCTGACAAAACCGAAGATCAGGAGAATTGCTGATGCATATATACAGGCGTAAGCGAGGATATCGACATACCGGGTATACACAGTAAACGCATCAGAGTCGTAGACGGGAACGTCATAGATATGCCAACCGCGGGTAAACGGCTCCATGGGATCAACCACTTCACCGGTGGGAAGCAGAACTGCAGTAATACCCGAGTTGGTTCCCCGCACTGTGGTTCTTCGGTTCTCTATTGAGCGGAAGACGGCTAGGGCAAGATGCTGCATTTCTGCAGATACCGCACCCGACCAGCTGTCGTTGGTCATGTTTACAATCACATCAGCACCGTTTCTCACAAATCCGGCAGATAAATACCCGAACACATCTTCAAAACAGATCGGAGTGGAAAAATGCACTCCTTCGTCAGTTACAAAGACCACAGGATCGTATCCCTTTTCCCACCAGTTATAATCATTTGCTAACAGCAGATTATATAACCATGGCAGCTGTTTTTCGTATGGGAAGTGTTCAGTGAACGGAACGAGATGCTGTTTGCGATACGTCTCTCGTATCTCTCCACCTTCGAACATAATTACCGTGTTGTAATCTTTTCGGTTCCATGATCCATCAGGATTCAGTGGAGGAGCAGAGGGATCATCAAGTACACCCTCAGGATTCCCCGTGAGCAGCGGAACAGGAAGCGACTTGCCGAATGTGACAAATTCATCGACAAGATCGGCAGTAGCCTCATCAGTTTTATACGTAGTGTGCCAGTGAACCGAAGGAACGAAAGCAGTTTCGGACCAGATGATCATATCAGGATTTTCCTGCAGAGCCTGCAGGCTCATCGTACGCAAATTATTAAAATTCCGTTTATAGGTTGCATACCCACCTTTCCAGGAATCGGCATTATGCTGCACCGTAGCCACTCGCCAATTCTGATCGGGTTCTCGATCAGCCCACTGAGCAAGCGTTATCCACCCATAGATCAAGATGCCGGCCATCGCAATGCCATACAGGATAACGGGTATCCGGTAGGAACCGAGGAAGGTTACCATACGCTGATGAGCTCCTGCGTATTGATCGGCAACATACCTGCCAAAAAATGCCTGAGGAAGAATCATCATGAAGGTAATACCCCAGATACCCGAAAAATCAGCAATCTGTATAAATGGGAGAAAGGTGTAGACAGCCGAACTGATCGTTCCGTAGGGATAGCCGGCAAACCAGGATTGACTCAGATAGCTGTATGCAACCCAGATAATTGCCTGTACGACAAACCCCCAGCGTTTAAAATACCGATCTGCTGCCTTGAGTGCAGGAAACAGCATCACCATCTCCCCACCCTTGATAATGGGGACCAGCAGGATAGCAAGCGGATGGAAAGTGGTGAGCCAATAATTGAATAGGGTATAGAAGGAGAATCCGAAGAGGAACCCATAGAAGCAGATTGCTTTCCAACTGGTCTGACGGATAACTGCAAAGAGGGGAATCAGAGCAAAAAAGGCAATTACTCCAATCCCCTTCTCTGAGAGGAATCCCGGAAACGCGAATGAAAACAGCAGAGCCGTTCCCAAGAGGACCAGGATTTCCGCGACGTATGTGGTGAATCCTCTTCTTCTGTGCAATTCCACGGCAGTTAAGTTACTTATCGCCGTTCTGTCTGAGTTTCCAGACAAAATCCTTCAATTCTTTTCCAGGCCGAAAAATTGCGACACCATGAGTATCCACCGCAACCAGCTCTCCGGTCTTTGGGTTTCGTGCCCGTTCTCGGCCTTTTCGAGTTCTCACTTCAAAAGTACCGAAGCCACGCAATTCAATCACCCGATCTTCTTCCAATCCGCGTTTGATTTCTTCAAAGAATTCATCAATCACGCTATGAACATCGGGACGATTCAGACCAAGCTTGGCCTGTATGCTCTCAATAATCTCAGCTTTTGTTAGTTTTTTGTTTGCCATGGACCTACTCCTTAATGAATTCAGAATCAGTAGTACTTCGGTTACTCGGCCTTGGCCAATCCCTGGTACTGAGCAGAAAGTCTTGATTTCTTTCGAGAGACGGTATTGGCATGAAACACGCCCTTTGAACCGGCAGTGTCGATCAGTTTAATAGCATAATCTAGCTTCTCTTTTGCAAGATCCTTATCCTGAGTCTGAACAGCAAGCTGGAACTTCTTGACTGCAGTGCGCACTGCACTCTTTGTCTCTCGGTTCCGTAATCTTCTCTTCTCGTTCTGGCGCTCTCTTTTAGCAGCTGAACTGGTGTTGAACACGTAATACCTCCAACGGTTTATCAATTATATAAGTTCAAGGGAATTATTTGTATCTCTGAACCAACGGATACACAAAATACCACACTACGTAATATCGGTCAATACAATAGTTTGTATCAGTTTGAGAGAAATTCGTCTAGATACTCACGATCCACCTCCCATCGCGAGGTATCATCATTGAAAAAGACCGCGCTGAATGGAATGGTAAGGTGTCTGCCCTCCGGCCCAATAAGCGAAATCTTACGGGAAAGGATATTGACTTCGGAAATTTTCATCAGATCGTGCTGTATTTTCAGCCGACTTCCTTCCTGGGGAAGATTACGCTTTTCTTCAAGATAGAAGTCATATTCATAGGAAAGACAGCATAAAAGTCTCCCGCACGGACCCGATATCTTCGTCGAATTGAGTGATAAATTCTGCTCCTTCGCCATTTTTATAGAAACAGGATTCAATTTATCGGTAATGGCATGACAGCAGAAATCGCGGCCGCAGACGGCAAGTCCTCCCAGCACACGAGATTCATCACGCACACCGATCTGACGCAACTCGATTCTGATACGAAAGACAGAAACAAGGTCTTTCACTAATTCTCTAAAATCAACCCGATTTGCTGCAGTAAAGAAGAAGAGGATCTTCTGCTCACCGAACAAGTAGTGTGAGGAGACCAGTTTCATATCCAGATTATGTGCAACAACTTTTTCTCGGCACAGTCTCAATGCATCGTCTTCCATGGCACTGAGTTCTAAAAACCGCGCATGATCCTCTGTAGTAGCTACTCGTTCAATCCAGTCTATCTCGCCGGTGAGCTTCACCGGAACATCATCTGCTGCATGCTTTCTTGACTGGTCACATCCAGAACAGGAACTGCATGGATGATCAACCTGGCGATCGTAAGTAATTCCTGCAGCTACATAGGGCGGTTGTTCTCCTTGTGCTTCATCAGGTTCACCAGCGGCAGCCAATGTGTCATCTTCTGAAGGTTCCGGTATGGGCTCCCCGTGCAGGCAGGCTCCATGGAATTCAATGGACCCAGGTTCATAATGCCCGAGATCTCCACCTGAACCCACAATCATGCCGTAATCAAGTCCATATCGGGAGGGCGCAATCACATGAGTACCACGCTCAAGCGGCTCCTCAGAAGCACAAACCGTCAACTCATTCGAAGAGGGGTTCTTCACCAAATATACATATCCGGAGGCTGGTCGGGTATTTGAGCTTTTCTGCTGCACATCACCCTCCTGCTCTCCATGGTATCGTTTATTTTTTTTCATCTGAATCCTTATTTGCTTAAGCTGAAAAACATTACATCCAGTAAGCTTATCCTAAGCTATCATGAAGGAGGAAAATTGTCAAATATAAATCTGCCTTGACGCCTCTGGTGGTTCATGCTATCTTCATGGATAGTAATATAACGACATATTTCTTAACAACATCAGGAAAAACCATGAAATTATTTGATACTCACGCCCATATCGGCCTGATACATGAAGATCAGATGGAGCAGTTGCTCATCATACAGCTCGCGAAACGAAAAGATGTTGCTCATATTGTCAGCATCTGTAACAGCCTGCACGATTTTGAACAGGTATATGATAACCTGCGGACCGCCAGCGGGGTGTATCATGCGGTGGGAGTTTCTCCCTCCGAGGTCACAAACCCCGGTCTGAATTGGGAACACAAGATCCAGACATTTTCAAAGTACGACCGGGTTGTTGCCCTTGGTGAGACCGGTTTGGATTATTATCGGAATTTTGGGGATAAAAACTCTCAGGTTGAATTATTCATCCGTCAGCTCGATATCGCGCGAAGCCTCGATATGCCGGTAATTATTCATAACCGGGAAGCAGGAAGAGATATTCTCGACATCCTCAAGACCCGACTTGGTGAGAAAGGCGGCATCTTCCATTGTTATTCCGAAGACTGGCTCTATGCCTCGGAAGCACTTGATCTGCCGATGTACTTCTCGTTTGCTGGAAACATCACCTATAAGAATGTACGGCATTTGCATGAAACGATCGCAAATCTTCCGCTCGATCGGATACTCATCGAGTCGGAAAGTCCTTTTATGGTCCCAGCTGCATATAAGGGGAAACGGAACAAACCTGCTTACTTAGTAGAAACTGCACAGGCGGTTGCCGATATCAAACAGTTATCGCTTGAAGAGACTGCTGAAGCACTCTACCAAAACAGTCTTCGTGCCTTCCATATCAGCGAAACAGATCAATAACCTTATGGTATCTGACCGGCAACTATACCATCCCGTCACAATCGGTTCTGTCCATTGTGATGGGAATCTTTTTCTTGCCCCGCTCGCCGGCTATACCGACCGGGCATTTCGCTCTATCTGTATCGACCACGGGGCTAATCTTACCTTTAGCGAGATGGTGAGCGCAGAAGGTCTGGCCCGAGAGAGTGAGGCAACAAAAAATCTGACTGCACGCGCAGAGAATGAAAATCAGCTGGCGATCCAGATTTTTATGCACGCCGCTTCGGTGGTGGAACGAAGCCTCGACACATTGCTCCAGTGTAACCCCACGATCATCGATATTAACTGCGGGTGCCCGGTTCCGAAAGTGATCAAAACAGGTGCAGGATCAGCGCTGTTAAAGGATCCGCAATCCATCTATGATATTGTGCATACCATTACTTCGCGTACATCTGTGCCGGTTTCAGTCAAGATTCGATTGGGATGGGATGCATCATCCATCAATTATCATGATACGGCAGATGCTGCTCTTTCAGCAGGAGCTGCCATGATTACCATGCACGCCCGTACGCGAGCCATGGGATACTCAGGTACTGCTGATTGGGATGCGTTGTATGATCTCAAACAATGGGTACTCAAGCGGTATCCTTCGGTACCAGTCTTTGGATCTGGGGACCTGTTCACCTATGAGGCAGCTGCAACTATGCTGAGACAAACGCATGTTGATGGCCTTATGTTCGCCCGTGGTGCACTGGGCAATCCATGGATTTTCCAGGACACAAAGACCTATCTGCTTCATCAGAAGTTGCCGGATTTTCATGTGGTTCAAGAACGCGTCTCGGTACTGTTAGCCCATCTTCATCGGGCAGGGGCCAATACGGGAGAACAACATGCCTGTCGTGAAATGAGAAAGCATGCCACCTCATATCTGAAGGGAATCCCGCATGCGGCCCAGGCTAAACAAGCACTGGTGAAAGCTTCCACCTATGCTGCTTATGAAGATGTATGTGCACAGCTCGTACAAGAGCTTGAGTAAGCACGAGTTGACCTTGCCAATCGTTACATGGTAGTTTTCTCATTGTCCGAAAAGAGGGGGAAGGAGAAATAATGAGAGTTCTGGTATTGGGCTCTGGGGCAAAAGACCATGCAATGACCTGGCTGTTTTCTCAAAGCAAGCTCATCAGCGGTCTCTTTGCTGCTCAGGGTAATGTTGGTACAGCCGCGATTGCAGAAAATCTACGGGATGTTGATCCATCATCTCCCGAATCGGTGTATGCAGCCTGTCAGAAACACGATATTCACTTTGTCTTTGTCGGAACTGAAGCACCATTATTTACGGGAGTCATCGATTATCTTAACAGTAGGGGAATTGCTACCTTCGGAGCTCCAGGGAATGCCTTAAAACTTGAAGGAGACCGATACTTCGCACGAAATTTCACAGCACGCCATAATATTCCTACTCCTCCCTATAAACTGTTTTCTGATGAGGAGTCACTCTCAACGTACCTGAAGCGACATGAAGGTGAATATTTTGTATTAAAACGAAATACCATGGCTCCAAGTAGAATCATGGTCGATTCCAAAGATTATGAGACCCTGATGAGTTTTGGCCGCGGCATGCTGCAAACCGATAACTTGTTAGTGGAAAATCATCTCGATGGTCTTTCTGTGACTATTACCGTATTTACTGACAACAACGGGTACCTGATGCTTCCCCTCTGTTCCGATTATACGAAGAGCGAAGCGGGCAGTTCCGGTGCAGCCACCGGTGGTATGGGTTCCATATGCCCTGTGCCACTGCCAAAGCAGGTACAGCAGCAAATCATCGATTTGATTATCGAGCCTACGTTGTATGGTATGCAGGTTGAGCAATTTGCGTATAAAGGAGTCCTCACATTCAGTGTTATCCTTACGGCAAATGGCCCTGTGCTCGTCGATTATCATGTACGGTTCAATGATCCTGCCACCCAGGCCATTGTCCCGCTCATCAAGAGTGATATTATTGAAATTCTTGATGCCATGAATGAGGACCGAGTGAAGGATTTCACTTTGGAAGTTTCCCATAAATCGGCAGTTGCCGTCGTGGTAGCAAGTGAAGGATACCCCGATAAACCCATCATTGGAAAGGAAGTTTCTGCTCTTCCGAATACTATCAGAAATAATCTATTAAAAACGATGCCCATGGTGTTCTATGGTGCAATGATGGATCAGGACGGGAAGGCTGTTACTACCGGAGGTCGTAATGTAACGATTGTCGGGATTGGGCAGAATATCATTGAGGCGAACAAGATGGCTTATCAATACATCGATACGGTAAAATTTGATGGCGCTTGGTACCGCAATGATATCGGTAATCGATTCTTTGAAGATTAACGGTTCGTTTGTCGTCTGAATTCGTAAAGTAAAATGCCTGCCGCTACCGATACGTTGAGAGAATCGATGTGTCCAGTAGTAGGAATGGCAATATGATGATCACATCGCTTCTGTACCAGTTGACTTAACCCCTCACCTTCCGAACCGAGTACCAATACCGTTCGTGGCGGGAATGACGTCTCATAACTGGACGAACCGGCCATATCAGCTCCATATACCCAAAAATTATGCTTCTGCAACAATTCAATTTCTCTCACCAGATTCGTAACTGATGCTATGGGTACATACTGGGACGCCCCACTAGAAATTCGTTGTACGGTATCTGTAGCTTGAGCGCTCCTTCGTTCAGGAACGAGCACCAGATCTACGGAGAACTGATCGGCACTGCGAAGAATTGCTCCCAGGTTGTGCACATCGGTAATCCCGTCAAGAGCAAGAATAAGTGCAGGAGCATCCTCAGGAAGCTGTTCAAGGAAACTTCTTACCGTCATCTGCTTCTTTGAATCAGATGTACTGGTACCTCTACTTCCCAATTCCAATACCGCTCCCCGATGATCGGCTTGTTGTGTCATTCGATCCATTTCAACTTTCGCAATTTTGCGCAAGGTGACCGCCCGGTTCTGACGGGCAAGAGATTCCAACTTGTTGTTCCGCTTTTCCATATTCCGACAGAGATAGAGAATACTCCCCTGCGGGGCTTGCTTCAAAGCCTCTTCAATGGCATGAAAACCAATAATCCTGTCACCCATGAAATCTCCTAGTCGTCAAAGGGAACCGGCTCTGGCCGTGTATTTTCACCCAGCACCTCTGCAAGTTCCTTGAGCAGTTTTTTTGCTTCACGGTTGGGTTTGCGCGGGGTTTCAACCACCAGCTTGATATACTGATCTCCCCGTTGATCGAGTGATGCTCTGAGTTTTGGCACACCCCGATTTCGCAGGCGCAACACCTTCCCATTCTGAGTACCGGAAGGGATGGCTACTTTAACCCGCACATCATCAATCGTCATCACCTCAATGTCCGCACCAAGGGCGGCTTGGGTGAAAGATATCGGTATCTGACAGTATAAATCATTTCCTGAACGTTCAAAATACGGGTGGGGTCGTACATTCACATACACAAACAAATCACCGGAGGGACCACCATTCGGTCCGGCATCACCCATACCCGAGATGGAAATTCTGTTTCCGGTATCAACACCGGCAGGTATGGTGACTTTCAGCTTCTGCTTCTTACGCATCAGACCAGTACCATGGCACTCGGTACAGGGATCCTCAGAGATTCTCCCTTCCCCGCCGCATGTGGGACAGGTTGAGGCAATGGAAAAGAACCCGGAATTTCTCCGCACCTGACCGACACCATTACAGGTAGGACAGATTTTCTTTCCTGATCCGCTTTTCTCCCCGGTTCCATGACAGACTTCGCAGTGAACCTGATGGGTATAGGATACATCTACTTTTGTACCGAATACCGCTTCCTTGAAGTCAATTTCCACATCATACCGTAAGCTTGAACCAACAGCGGGACCTCGTGAACCGGAGGAGCGGCCTCCACCGCCCCCGCCGAAGAAGGAACCGAAGATGTCTCCGAAACCTCCTCCAAACAGATCACTGAAATCCCGATACACGTTTGAAAAATCCTGTGCACCGTTAGAGTCAACTCCTGCGAATCCATACTGATCATAGGCTTGTCGTTTCTGTTCGTTACTTAATACTTCGTAGGCTTCGCTGGCTTCTTTGAACCGCTCTTCAGCTGCCTTGTCACCCGGATTCTTATCCGGGTGATTCGCCACAGCCAATTTGCGGTAGGCTTTTTTGATCTCTTCCTGAGAAGCTCCTTTCGAAACTCCTAGGACTTCGTAATAATCACGTTTTGCCACGGTGCAACACTTCCTTCAGTACAGATTCAATTAGTCTACTACTTCGTAGTCGGCGTCTTCCACCCCATCGTCTTTAGCCTGCTGTGCGGTACCAGCGGTATCAGATGCTTCATCTTGTTCTGCACCCTGCTGAGCCGCAGTTGCTTTATACATCTCTTCTGCAAGCTTATAAGCTGCCTGCTGAAGGGCTTCGGTTTTTGCCTTGATCTCTTCGACAGAGTCGGATGCCATAGCACTCTTCAGCTCTTCCATAGCGCTCTCAATCTGAGATTTTTCCTCGGCTGAGATTTTATCACCATAGTCTTTCAGAGACTTTTCAGTCGAATAGAGCAGACTGTCGGCTTCATTTCTCACCTCGATCTTTTCACGCTCTTTCTTATCCTCTTCCGCATGAAGTTCCGCTTCCTTCACCATCTTCTCAATTTCAGACTCGGAAAGTCCTGAAGAAGATTCAATCCGGATCTTCTGTTCCTTCCCGGTACCGAGATCCTTTGCACTTACGTGTACAATACCGTTTGCATCGATATCGAAAGTAACCTCAATCTGGGGAACTCCTCGAGGAGCTGCCGGAATACCAACAAGGTCGAACTTGCCGAGAGTTCGGTTCTGACTTGCCATCTCACGCTCACCCTGCAGTACGTGGATGGAGACTGCCGTCTGTCCATCAGCTGCAGTTGAGAATATCTGGCTCTTACGGGTAGGAATAGTCGTATTCCGTTCAATAAGCTTGGTAGCAATACCACCAAGAGTTTCAATTCCCAGTGAAAGCGGTGTGACATCAAGCAAGAGTACATCTTTCACATCTCCGCCAAGAATACCACCCTGAATAGCAGCTCCCATGGCAACCACTTCATCAGGATTCACTCCCTTATGGGGCTCTTTCTGGAAAATTTCCTTTACAATCGCCTGAACAGCAGGAATACGGGTTGATCCACCGACGAGAATTACTTCATCTATATCTGACGGAGAAAGTCCAGCATCCTTTAAGGCATTGAGACACGGCTTTCGGCTTCGCTCCACTAAAGATGAGACCATCTGTTCAAACCGTGCACGGGTAAGATCCATCTGGAGATGTTTTGGCCCTGACGCATCCGCAGTAATGTATGGCAGATTAATAGAGGTATCCTTCGTACTGGAAAGCTCAATCTTAGCTTTCTCTGCAGCTTCTCTCAGTCGCTGCAAAGCCATCTTATCCTTAGAGAGATCGATTCCGCTATCCTTTTTGAAACTTTCGACGAGCCAATCAATGATTACCTGATCGAAATCATCACCACCGAGGTGAGTATCACCATTGGTTGATTTTACTTCAAAAACTCCGTCACCAAGTTCCAGAATCGAGATATCGAACGTACCACCACCAAGGTCGTACACGGCTATCTTCTCCTCCTTACTTGAATCCTTGCCAAGTCCGTATGCCAAAGCAGCTGCAGTAGGCTCGTTTACGATACGTTTCACATCCAGACCTGCAATACGCCCTGCATCCTTGGTTGCCTGACGCTGTGCATCGTTGAAGTATGCGGGAACGGTGATAACAGCTTCAGTGACGGTTTCACCGAGATAGTCCTCAGCCGTTTTCTTCATTTTCTGCAAAGTTGCTGCTGAAATCTCCTGTGGTGAAAACTCCTTATCACGAATGACAACGCGAATTTCATCAGACGGTCCTGCCTTTACAGTATAAGAGACTTTCTTGATTTCTGAGGGAACTTCAGCAAACCGTCTTCCCATAAATCGTTTAATTGACGATACGGTATTCTCCGCATTCGTCACAATCTGGTTCTTTGCAGGTTGTCCTACCAGACGTTCACCTTTTGCGGTAAAACCGACAATCGAGGGGGTGGTTCTCTGCCCTTCTGCGTTCTGAATTACGGTTGCGTCACCATTTTCCATGACTGCAACACATGAATTGGTTGTTCCTAAGTCAATTCCTATTATTCTACCCATGGTTCTTCTCCTTGAAATTTGCCATCAACATTTGTACACAAGGCAGAAACTATATCCGGTTCCATGCCTGCAATTGTATGCATAAAAAGTATTACTGAGGCTTGCCAACCTTTACCTTAGCGGTTCTCAACACCCTGTCATGAAGATAATAACCCTTTTGCAATTCGGCAAGAACGGTCTCAGTATCATACGCATCGCTCTCTTCCATCATCATTGCTTCATGTTCATGGGGAGAGAACTCCTCTCCGACAATATTATCCATCCGTTTCAGACCCCAGTTTCTGTTCAGCATCTCCAACAACTGTTTTCTGATCAGTTCGATGCCGTTCGCATAGGATTGCACATCCTGAGCTTGAGAAACTGCTTCAACTGCCCGATCAAAGTCATCGAGGATAGGAATGAGGTCATTCAACAGGCGTTCATTGGCAAACTGTACTGCGGTCTCTTTTTCACGAATCAACCGCTTACGGTAATTATCCATATCAGCGGCTTTCCGCATGTATTGTTCTTTCTCTGAGGTCACCTCTCGCGTAAGTCGATCCACTTCTGCTTCCAATTCCAAAATTCTTGCCTCCTGTGGCGAGAGAGTTTCCTCCTGCGGTTGCTCAGAAGTCAGTACTGCCTCATGCTGCATTTCACTTTTCTGCATAGATTCACGATCCTGAACATCTTCAGGGACTGCAGTTTGTGCTGTTTTTTCTTTCTTCTCTTTTTTACTCATATCAATCCCGTCTATACATACATATTTTCTGCCAATACTACGAGGTCATACAATTTTTGTGTGATCCGCCATCCACCCCTGGCAGTCCCCATAAACATACTCACTCTGAATTAAAACCGTCAAGTGATTTACACAAACTCTCTTAAGCTCCCGTGATAGAAATTGCAGCTTGAATAAAATCTCTGAATAACGGATGCGGATTACCTGGCCGACTTTTAAACTCCGGATGGTACTGAACACCGACGAACCATGGGTGATCGGGTAACTCTACGGCTTCAACCAATTTCCCATCGGGAGAAAGACCCGATAATCGCAATCCTGATTTCTGCAAGACTTCTCGATAGGCATTGTTGAATTCATATCGGTGTCGATGTCGTTCTTCAATGGCGTTACTGCCATATGCACGGTATAACAGCGTATCGGTATCTGCTATCGCACAAGGATAGCTTCCCAATCGCATCGTACCTCCAAGATCCACATCTTTTTGATCACTCATCAAATCAACAACTGGATAAGCAGTACCGGGATACCACTCAGAACTGGAAGCATCTTCCAGGTGTGCTACATGACGGGCAAATTCCGACACGGCACACTGCATACCCAGACAAAGACCAAAAAATGGGATGCGATGTTCTCGTGCATACTGAATGATACGAATTTTTCCCTCAATACCACGTAATCCAAATCCACCGGGGACTACAATACCGCTGATCCCAGAGCATATACGACTGAGTTGCTCATCACTGGCAGTTTCGATCTCTTCGGTGTCCAGTTTAACCAATTCTATCTGCGTTTGGTGAAACATCCCCCCATGGTGCAACGCTTCAGTAACACTGATATAGGCATCTGCAAGTTCCACATATTTTCCTGCCAGGGCAATGCGAATTTTTCTCGCTGGATGTCTGCGATTTTCCACCATCGCATGCCATTTCTCCATATGACGGGAACGGGATTCCAGCCCCAGTCGTCTGAGCACAAGTAAATCAAGATTTTCCTGCTCAAAGAGTAAGGGAACTTCATAGATAGAGGGAAGATCCGGATTGGGAATCACTGCTTCAAGGTCAACATCACAGAACATAGCAATCTTCTCTTGCATACCATCAGGAAGCGGTCGATCGGAACGACAGATAATAAAATCGGGATGAATACCGATACCCCGCAACTCTTTTACACTGTGCTGAGTCGGTTTAGTCTTCAGCTCTCCTGCTGCTGCTATGTACGGAACCAGCGTAACATGAAGATATAAGGTGTCCTGTTTACCTAAATCACGCTTCATCTGTCGTATTGCTTCAAGGAACGGCTGACTCTCTATGTCACCTACTGTTCCGCCGATCTCAACAAGCACGATATCAGCCTTACTCGATTCTGCAACGGCAAATAGCCTGCTTTTAATTTCATTGGTAATGTGGGGGATGACCTGAACCGTACCACCTAAGAATTCGCCCTGTCTCTCTTTTTGAATAACTGACCAATAGATTTTTCCTGCTGTTACATTATTCTGTTTCCCGATGGAAATATCGAGGAATCGCTCATAATGTCCGAGGTCAAGGTCAGTCTCAGCACCATCATCGGTCACAAAGACCTCACCATGCTGATATGGACTCATGGTACCCGGGTCAAAATTGATGTACGGATCAAATTTTAATACCGTGACAGAAAAGCCGCGACTCTTGAGCAGACACCCCAAAGAAGCCGCAGTAATCCCCTTCCCAAGTGAAGAGACTACTCCACCAGTTACAAAAATGAATTTAGCCATAGCCTACCCTCTCCCGTATTTCAGGATTTCACAAGGCTAGCAGATATACTATTTGGGGATGCCTGCCAACCGTTGCGCTGCGCACCGGTTTTCGGCGGGTAGAAAAAAAGCCTTCACAATTTTGCCGATTCCTCGGTACTTGTGGACTGTATCACAGAGAAATCGGACGAGGCAATACCTGCAAATCATTCTTCATCATCATCAAGGATAATTTCTTCTTCATCTTCATCAAGTTCATAGTGGATAGGTTCACGACGCTTGCGATGCGGTTCTTCAGATTCATCGTCCAACTCAGATTCATCGTCCAGTTCGGGTTCTTCATTCTGTTCAGAATCATCTACTAATGTAAGCTGCATCTCAGTCTCAGCCTCAAGTTCTTCAGGGTTCTCATCAAGGGTGAAAAGTGGGACCACATCGTCAAATTCAACTTCAGCTTCTGCTGCAAGATCGGGATCATCGAGTTGTACCTTCCGTTGAAGTTCTTTTTGTTCTTCTTCTTCAAGCATTCGCTGTCGTTCTGCAAGGGCAAGATCCAGTTCATCGTTGATTTCCTTCAAATCCTGTTTCTTTTCCACCATAACCTGTTCAGCTGAAGCTACCTGTTGTTCCAGCTCCTCTTTTTCTTCAGTAAGAGAAGCAACCATTCCTTCCAGTTCTTCCCGCTTCCTGCTGAGCTCTTCCAGTGATTCATCTCGTTGGGCAAGTTGATCTTTCGTTTTCTCAATCTGTTCAGAAAGTGTGTTCATCGATTCCAAAGAGACTGTGGTGAGACGTTTCACTGCCGTTTCAAGAACTTCAGTACGATTATTCAATTCTCTCAGGAAAGCTTGCACGGTAGTGATCATGGTCTGGAATGTTGCATCGGTATGGTTTAAAGAATCATCAAGCAGGGAATCTATTTTCACTTTAGCTTCAGCAACAGAGGCTTCCAATTGCTCATCAAGACGTGCGGCATGCTGTGCAACTGCATGGTCAAGCCGTTGCTGTAATTGCGTGAGTCCTTCCTCTGATTCAGCAATCTCGGTGAGACTTTGTTCAATGGTATGATGCACTTGTTGTACGGTCAACACTTCATCTTTTACCTGTCGGGTACGGGTTTCTGCTCTTTCGGTCATACTTTTCAACTGATTGAGTGCATCACGATAAGAAACTAACGTAGTTTGCAGCTGTTCAAGATCCTCAGAATGGGCAAAGAGAGTCTCTCGTTCTTTGACTATTTGGGAAACCAGTCTTTCCATCTCGTCGCGACTGGTAGAAAGCCGCCCCTCTACATCCGCAATCGTTTCATGCAGTTTTGTCTCGGTATTTTTCACTTCAGAAATATACTGCCCGACATATTGCCGCATGATTTCAAGCTTCCTGCTTTGTTTATCGGCGCGGCGTAGCGTACCGATAATAATCAGTGTAATAAGAAACAATACGATGGAAAGTACGATCGGAACCATTTCCCACATAACAACCCCCTAATGGAGCATTTCCGGAATACGCTCCATAAATTCCCGATAATCAGAAAAAATCGTATCAGCCTTCATACAGACTGCAGCCTTAGCCCGTCGCCGTTTTTCTGAAGTGATAGACGGGTCTATCAGGGCCGTCCGCATGCCTACCTGTGCAGCTCCCTCAATATCTTTGTGATAACTGTCCCCCACATACAGAACTTCATCACAGGGTACCGCTAACGCAGAACAAACCATTAAAAAGGGGGATGGGTGCGGTTTGAGATATCCCGATTCCTCGGTACAAGCTGACCAGTCGATCAAGTCATCCACCCCCAGTGCTACAAGTTTCTGTTCGATGGGAAAATCGGAAAGTGCAGCCACTTTCACCCCCTGATCATGCAACGCGGTGAGTGCTTCACGCAGGTGCCTGAACGGTCGGAGGCGGGAGAAAGCATGCCGCCACTGGTTGTAGAATTGGTGCTCTACCCGCCTTTGTACTTCCTCAATCCGTCCCTCTGAGATCTGATGTTCATCCGATCCCAAAAACCACAGCGCCTGTCGACGTCGAAAGCCATCACGCGATGGGGGAACCGTCAGCTCCTCTTGGTGCTCTCTGATGTATCTTCGAAACCGCTGATTCTGCAAAGCAAGACGAAGAGAAGGAAACAACGACCGGACCAACTTCCAATTGGTCATCCATTTCGGATACATCGTCCCATCGATATCAAAACAAACAACTTTGATTTTCATTACAACCGATTTGCAGGAGTATTTCGTCTCCTCTCCTTCAACTCCACTTCAACGGGAACCTGAGAAAATCCAAGATCTCTTCGAATACAGTTTTTCAAATACTGTACATACCCCTGAGGGAAGTCCTTCTTCCGGTTCACAAAGAATAAAAACCGTACCGGAGGGGCGCTTACCTGCGTCCCGTAGTACACCTTAAAGTGACCCCGGGTTCCTCTCGGCGGTTGATATGCTTCTGACCAATCCGATAAAAAGTTGTTCAGCTGAGCAGTCTCGATGCGCTTGTTAAGCTGTCGCCATATCGACCATACGCAATCCAGTAACTTCTCCACATCCACAGCTTCGATAGCACTGATCGGTACAATAGGAGCAAAAGAGAGGATGGGAAATAGGAATCTGGCACGATCTTTAATCGCCTCCAGCTGATTTTCCACACCATCAAGAAGATCTATCTTATTGAAAACGAGCACCACACCTTTCCCACGCCGGACAATAAGTTGAGCAATCTTCTTATCCTGTTCAACTAATCCCGTGGTTACATCAATCATGAGGAGAACAACATCAGCCTCGTCAATCGTTTTAATTGCCCGATTCACCGAGTAATATTCGACATCATCCTCGACTTTACTCTTTCTCCTGATACCCGCAGTGTCGAGAATCGTGTAGCTGGTTCCCTTATAAGAGAAATCACCCATAATGACATCTCGTGTAGTACCGGGGATCTCACTGACAATTGAGGTGCTTTTACCGGTAAGGAGATTGGTCAGCGTTGACTTTCCGGTATTGGGCTTTCCCAATACAGCTATACGAACGCGGTGCTCTTCATCGGGAGCTTCCTCCTGCTCTTCCATCTTCAGCATTGAGAGCAAAGATTCCTCAAGCGTATCAATACCAAGTCCGTGAGCTGAAGATAATCCGATCACCCGTTCATACCCATACCGATAATAATCCCAGATCAGATCATCGCGAACCGGATCATCTATCTTGTTCACGGCAAGGATCACTTTTTCGGTATACGGACGCAGTGTTTCCACGAGCATCTCATCTTCGGAAGTGACTTCAGTACAGTCCATCAAAAGAACAATTGCATCGGCAATCTCAAGCAGTCCGAGGCTTCGTTTGGTGACAAGAAAGTCCAACCCCTCCTGATCCAATTTCACCCCACCGCTGTCCACTAACAGCACCGGATGATTACCAAGCAGCCATCGCTCGGGGATTGGATCACGAGTCACTCCGGGAGTGGCATCAGTGATTGCCCGTCTTTTTTTTATTAACCGATTAAACAGCGTCGATTTTCCCACATTGGGTCGTCCAATTATTGCAATTATGGGGAGTCCCAGTTTACGTAGTGATAACGTCTCCGAATCTATCATGCATCCATTCCCTTACATATGTGTTAATATTGATGTACGAATCCATACGCATTACCGTTCTCACCAGCTCCTGTGCTTCGGTCAGCGTTACACTGCGGATAATATTTTTTATTTCCAACAGACTTTGCGGGCTCATGCTGAATTCGTCTAATCCCATGCCGAGTAACAGTACTGTCGACAGGGGGTCCCCGGCCATTTCCCCGCACATAGCAACGGGAATACCGGAAGCGTGTCCTTTTTCCACAATCATCTGAATAAGTCGCAAAACTCCCGGATGAAAGGGCTGGTACAGATAGGCAATCTTGTCATTTCCCCGATCCACAGCAATTGTATACTGGATCAGGTCATTGGTACCTATGGAAAAAAAGTCGGTCTTTGGAGCGAGAATATCGGTACAGAGAGCTGCTGAAGGGACCTCTATCATGGTCCCGATATCAATATCCTCATCAAACGGTATTTCAGCTTTTCTGCACTCATCTTTGACTTGTTCAAGTACCAGCATCACCTGTTCAAGCTCTTCAGGACCGCTGATCATAGGGAACATAATCTTAAGTTTCCCGTAAGCTGACGCGCGCAGCAAAGCACGAAGCTGCACACGAAAAATGTCTTTCCGGGAAAGGCAGAATCGTACTGCCCGCCAGCCGAGAATAGGATTATCCTCGCCAAGGCCTTCCATCCCCGGAATGATTTTATCACCACCGACGTCGATCGTACGAATCGTAACCGGTCCGGTATCTTTTACCCGCTCAAGAACCTCTTTATATGCTTCGAACTGCTCATCTTCACTTGCTCCCCCCTGTTTCAGGAAGAGAAATTCGGAACGAAACAATCCGATGCCATCCGAACCATGATCGAGCACAACATCGACCTCATCGACCGTCTCAATATTGGCCTTCAGTTTAACGGTATGCCCATCTTTGGTTACACTGGGCAATGAGGCAAGCTCATGCAGCTCCTGTTCGTGCTCAACCCATCGATCGTATCGTGCGCGCATTCGGTTTGCCGATGCGCTGCTCGGTCTGACGGAAACTTCTCCGAGATTTCCATCAACAATGATTTCATCACCTTTTTTGACCTTATCGGTGACTCGACCCAGGCCGACTACAGTAGGAATCTGCAGAGCCCGTGCCAGAATAGCCACATGGCTCGTCCTTCCACCTCCGTTCAGTGCTATGGCTTTTATCTTATCGGGATTGAGCGAAAGAGCTTCCGAAGGGAGCAAGGTATCGGCAACAAGCACCACCTCGTCTTCAATTGCCGCGAGATTGATCCGCCGCTTCCCCATCATCTGGCGAATTATCCGCCAACCGATGTCATACAGATCAGCACTCCGTTCTTTCAGTACCGGATCTTCAGAAGTTTCGAGCACCTCGATGAATCCCAATAACACCTGTTCAACAGCCCATTCAGCACAGATATGTCCTGTGGATATCTGGTTCTTTACTGAATCTGAGAAATCGGGATCCTGCAGCATAACCAGATGAGTATCCAAAATATTCTTGTGGTCATCAGCCACAGAATCCTGTCTCATCTGTTCCAGTTCATCGGAAATCACCTCAAGGGCACGGACAAACCGAAGTACTTCGGAGTGAACATTTTTCTCCAGAACCGTAAGATGAGGAATTACGAGCTTCTCATGTACGTAGAGGAAAACTCTTCCAATACCGATGCCCGAAGATGCTGCGATACCCTTTAATATTCTCATATGTAGAAGTATCATACGGGGTTTTACCGCCAGTGTAAATAGATACTCGCATCAGAGATACCTTCTGGTGTATGCTGAAATCATGGGAAGAGACGAGAACAACCAACATCAGAACTGGATCCTTCTTGCCTGGATCGTTGTCATACTTGCAGCGGTGCTAGCGGTATTAATTGCCTTCCCTTTCATGCACCGCGCTTATCAGGAATCGCAGGTGGGAAAGCTCATTCAGCAATATCGTGCATCGCAGCATGATCGGTCATCAGAGACCGTACAAGCTACCGTCTACTTTCTGGTTCCCGATCGCCAAGCTCAACCGAAACTGAAACCCTTCTCAGCAGCAGTATCCTCGCCTTCCTATCATGCGGCAATTGAAGCTTTGCTGAAGGGACCTCCGGCAGAAGCACTCCGAGAAGGAGCTATCAGCGGTATTCCCCCGGATACCCGCCTTCTCGGTCTGACGGTTTCGTATCAGATTGCCTACGTCGATGTCTCACCGGAGTTTGCAAACCCTACTGTCTGGGACCCTGATGGCCATACGTGGAAAACAGCACAAATAACTGAGACCCTTGTTGCATATCCGGGTATTCGTGATGTAATTATCCTGGTAGACGGGAAGATCCTTCGGCAACCAGAGCTTTGACCGTATGCTGAAATGATGCTCGATCCAGACCGCTTCGATTACCATGCAATAGCGCAAGAAATTCCCGATTCCCTTTCCGTCCATGAATGGGTGATTCAATAATTGCTGAAATGTTCACTCCATCTTCTCCGAGCGCATCATATACATCCATGAGTATCGGAAGCAGTTGCTCGTGAGCTACGATACCGGTAAAATCATCAGGTGCATCGATCAATTCAAACTGCGGTTTGATCAGCGAGATCATCCAGGAATCAGATACAAGCGAAAGAATATGAGAGGCAGCTTTTGCCGTAGAACGAAAGGAGAGGTCAGCCACCGCGGCGTTTGGTTGTGGGACAAACTGAGCGACATGCATTATATTCTGCTGTTCATGCACGATCACCCGATCATCAGTTCGCAGACGATAATCGAGCTGATTATACCCAACATCAACTGCATGAACCACAGCGGCTCCATGCTGCAGCAGACAGTCGGTAAAACCGCCCGTTGAGGATCCGGCATCAATCATAACCAGTTCAGAGACATCAATATCCCAGACATGCAGTGCATGTTCAAGCTTTTTTCCTCCCCGTGACACATACCGATCAATAACAAGTTCAATCGTACTTTCACTCGGAAATAATCCCTGCGTATCCACACACGTTTCACCCGCTATCATCACCTGGCGGCAGTCAATGAATGCCCGCAGCTGATCACGACTATATGCGGGAAACTGCTGTTGCATGAGTGTGATTAAAGGTTTTTTTCCATCTCGTTTTCCCATAACGATTGCCTTAAATGCCAAATTGTTCGTTAATTCGCTTAATAGAAATAGCTTTCCCGGTATCAGGATCAACCGTACAGACAACACCTTGTACATGCGAAGGCGCATCAAGAATCTTATTTCTGAGGGGAATCTGGGTTAATTGTCGTTCGATGGCAATATTGGGATCAGATCCGATCACTCCATCAGTAGGGCCACACAATCCAAGATCTGTGATGTAGGCACTCCCCTTGGCCAAGATCTGTTCATCGGCAGTCTGGACATGGGTATGGGTTCCCACCACAGCAGAAACGGTTCCATCAACATATCGTGCCAAAGCCTCTTTCTCCTGAGCAAGTTCTGCATGGAAATCGATAAAAATCACCTTGGTCTGACGCTGCATTTTTTCTATCAACTGATGTGCTGTCTGAAAGGGGCAGTCAATGGGGACCATCTGATGTCGGCCTTGAAGATTAATCACCCCCACCGACACTCCTCCTGCAGTTACCACAGTATGTCCATGTCCCGGGGCTTTAGGGTAGTTTGCAGGGCGAAGTATCCGTTGGTCCTTATCGAGAAAGGGTCTGATCTCCTCCCGCTGCCAGATGTGATTCCCTGTAGTGATTACATGTACTCCTAACGAGAAAAACTGACGGGCAAGTTCCTCAGTAAGACCGAATCCTTCATCGGCATTTTCCCCATTGAGTATCACAATATCTGCCCGCAGTCGCTTGATTAACTGCGGCAGACCAATAAAAAGGGCTCTGCACCCTGGTTGTCCAACGACATCCCCGAGCAACAGAGCCGTAATTGTTCGCTGTTTAGCCATACAATCCTTTTGTTACCGTGCGTATTCAACCACTCGAGTTTCCCGAATGATCGTTACCTTGATTCTTCCTGGATACCGCAGTTCAGCTTCAATACGCCCTGCAATACCCTTGGCAATATCCTTCGCTCCTTCATCAGTAACACTGTCGTTATTCACCAGGATTCTCAGCTCTCGGCCAGCCTGAATGGCATAGGCACGATCAACACCGGTAAATCCCTCAGCAATACTCTCCAAACTTTCAAGACGCTTGATATAGTTATCCAGAGTCTCACGACGTGCTCCTGGTCGTGCAGCAGATATGGCATCAGCAATCTGTACAATGACCGATTCAATGCAGGATGGTTCCACATCGTTATGGTGTGAAAGAATCGAGTTGATCACGCGAGGGTCTTCACCAAGACGTTTTGCCAAATCAGCACCCATCTCAGCATGGTTCGCATCACCATCCGATTCAATTCCCTTACCGATGTCATGCAACAGACCACCGCGTCGGGCGATATCACGATCAGCTCCGACCTCAGCAGCTATCATACCGGCAAGAATAGCAACTTCTTTTGAGTGATTCAGTACATTCTGACCATAGCTGGTTCTGAAGTGCAACCGCCCAAGGGCCCGCACCATTTCAGGACTCATATTGTGAATGCCAAGATCAAAAATTACCTTTTCACCCTCGTCCATGATCACTCGTGTAATCTCTTTAGTGACCTTAGCGACAACCTCTTCGATGCGGGCAGGATGAATCCTTCCATCCTGAATCAGCCGCTCAAGGGCTACACGGGCAATCTCTTTGCGGACCGGATCAAAACACGAAATAACCACAGCCTCAGGAGTATCATCGATGATGACATCAACCCCGGTGAGTGTTTCAAGTGTTCTGATATTCCGCCCTTCCCGCCCGATAATACGACCTTTCATCTCATCACCGGGAAGACTCACGGTAGTCACGGTCACCTCAGAGCTCACCTCCGTAGCCAACCGCTGAATCGAAGTCACGATAATATCACGTGCCAGTTTATCGGCTCGCAACTGAGCATCCTGCTCAATTTTATTCACGATAACCTGGGCATCACGCTTTGCTTCATTCTGCAAAGACTCGATAATCACCTGCTTGGCCTCATCCGAGGACATGCCGGCAACCCGTTCCAATTCCCGTGTCCAATTCTCTTCCATCTCCGAAAGAGCTTTCTCTCTCTGGACGTTACTCGTCTCTTTGTCCGCCAGTTGCCTGGAAATGGCATCTAGTTCCGCTTGTTTTCGTTCTAAATTTTCTTCCTTCTTCAACAGTCTCTGTTCTGTTCTCTGAAGCTCACCTCTGCGTTCTCTCGCCTCACGTTCTTGTTGCTGTTGTTCTTTCAACAACTGATCACGAGTCTCGATGAGAAGCTCTTTACTCTTAGCTTCTGCCTCTTTTATCGCTTCCTGACTCAACCGAACAGCTTTCTGTTCAATTGAAGTAAGCTTGAACCTCGCATACATCCAACGAATTAGCCAACCTAGAATGACACATACTAGACAAAGAGGGAGCAGTACAAATATGTTCATAGTATTTCCCCCATTGTAATGGGACAATAATACGGGAGGACCTTAACGATTGTCAAGTAATGCTGAGAAAGTAAATGGATTGAGTCAATGTTTTCTCGAATCGAATATTTTATTGTAAAATAATAAGATAAGGCCATCATATCACTATGATGACCTCATCGGTATCTGAGCCTCAGCTTAAGAGCCGATTACTCAGACTTATCCTTTTCACTTTTCTTTGATTCTTTCTTTGCTGCAGCTTTCTTCTTAGGCTTCTCGGTCTTAACCACCAACTCGAGGATAGCCATTTCAGCGGCATCTCCCTGTCGGTTGCCAATTTTCAACACTCGAGTATACCCACCACTTCGGTCCGCATACAGCGGAGCAATCTGGGTGAACAGCTTGGCAAGCACTGCTTCATCAGTGATGTCACGTGCAATCATTCTTCGGGAATGGACCGAATCAACTTTCGCACGGGTTATCATCTTTTCTGCTACACGCTGCACTTCCTTAGCCTTCGCCTTGGTCGTCTCAATACGTTCGTATCGGAACAGCGAGGTCACCATATTACGCTTAAGCGCCTTTCTCTGGCCGGAACGTCGGCTCAATGCATTAAAACCAATCCTATGCTTCATTATCTTCTTCCTTGTTCCCTGGTATTCTGATCGAGTTCTTCAGGACACTGTAATCGGTCATACCAAGACTCAGATTCCATTCCTTCAGTTTCTCTTTAATCTCAGACAAAGACTTCTTTCCGAAGTTTCTTGTCTTCGCAATCTCTTCCTCGGTCTTCTTTGTCAGATCACCGATAGTCTTGATATTTGCGTTCTTCAGGCAGTTGCTCGATCGAACAGTGAGTTCAAGTTCCTCAACCGAAGTATTGAGCAGTTTCCTGATCCGTTCTTCTTCCTCATCCACCTCATCACTGCTATTCACCAGACTCTCATCAAAGTTGATGAAGATCGCAAAGTGATCTTTGGCAATCTTTGCAGCTTCGGCAAGTGCATTTTCGGGAGAGATTGTCCCATCAGTATATACATCGAGAATCAGCTTATCGTAATCGTTACGCTGACCGACACGAGTCGGTTCAATCTCATATTTTACCCGCTTCACTGGAGAGAAGTTTGCATCAATCGGAATGGTTCCGACCTCCTCAATGTACTTCTCATTGATCTCAGCAGGCACATACCCACGAGAAAGATCAATCTGCAACTCCATTTCGATGTTTGCATCTTCCATCATCGTAAAGAGTACCAGGTCACGATTTGTGATCTCAACATTGTTCAGTTCTAACTGAGCACCGGTTATCGCTCCGGGTCCTTTGCACTCTACGAGTAACACCGTACCTTCCACATCCTCAGGCATACTGATCTGCAACTTCTTGATTCGGGCAATGATATCGGGGATATCCTCGACCACACCAGGAAGCGGCTCAAACTCACTCGAGATGAGATGCGGTACTCCATCCTCGTTGTAGCTAGTGAATTTCACGGCGGTAACGGCGTATCCCTGGATGGAAGAGAGCAGAATCCTTCTCAGCGTATTGCCGACAGTAGTACCGAACCCACGTTCAAACGGGTAGGCGATAAACCTACCTGAATCGGGTTCAACCAGACTGTGCTCGAAGGTGATTCCTTTCGGCTTCTTAAATCCTTTCAACAGGTTTTTACGTGCCATGTTTACTCCTTAACGAGAATAGAGTTCTACGACCAGCTGTTCTTTGATATCGGCAACTTCAGATACATCCGAACGTCTCGGAACCGCCAGGAATGACCCCTTCATGGTATCAGGATCAAGAGAAAGCCACGGTGAAACACCAGACTTTGAGAACTCTTTCATATTTTCCTTGATAATGAGCATCTTCTGACCGCTCGGTCCAATAGAGATTTCATCACCAGCTTTCACCCGGTATGAAGGAATATCGACACGCTTGCCATTCACAAAGACATGACCATGGTTCACCAACTGTGCAGCCTGATTACGGCTGTTGGCAAAGTGCAGTCTGAAAACCACGTTATCGAGTCTTCGTTCGAGGAGCATGATGAGGTTTTCACCAGTTTTCCCGGGGATACGTGCAGCTTCATCAAAGGTCAGCTTGAACTGCTTTTCGAGCATGCAGTACATTCTCTTGAGCTTCTGCTTTTCCCGCAACTGCATACCGTAGTCGGTCATCTTCTTTGATCGTGCTCGGGGATCTTTTCCCGGAGTTCCTGCCTTCTTGGAAATGGGGCACTTACCGGTATGACAACGTTCACCCTTCAAAAAGAGCTTTGTTTTCTCAGCACGGCAATATCTGCATTTAGGTCCTGTATATCTAGCCATCTTTACACCTGCTCCTTATCAGACTCGTCTGGTTTTCCGCGGACGGCAACCATTATGGGGAATAGGGGTGACGTCTCTGATGCTACGCACCTTGAGTCCAAGCACTCCCAGAGAACGAATAGCCGATTCACGCCCGACACCAGGTCCCTTCACAAATACGTGCACTTCACGAAGACCATAATCCATTGCCTTCTTTGCTGCGGTTTCAGCAGCGGTCTGTGCAGCATACGGGGTCGACTTCTTTGCACCCCTAAAACCAAGTCCACCGGCACTTGCCCAGGAAACAGCGTTTCCAGCTAGATCGGTGACAGTCACAATGGTATTGTTGAACGTCGCCTGAATGTAGACATTCCCTTCATATACCGTTTTCTTGACTTTGCGTTTTGCTTTAGCCACTTTCAATTCTCCTTATTTCTTCTTACCGGCGACGGTCTTCTTTCTACCCTTTCGGGTTCTTGCATTGGTCTTGGTTCTCTGTCCGCGAACCGGCAATCCCTTTCTATGACGAAGACCGCGGTTGCATCCGATATCCATCAGACGCTTGATATTGAGAGCAACTTCGGTTCTCAGTCTTCCTTCAACCTTGTAGTCGTTCTCAATCATTTTCCGCAATTCGTTCACATCATCAGCGGAAAGATTGTTCATCCGCTCATCGGGATTGATGTTACTCTTCTGGCAAATCTCTATTGCTGAGACTCTGCCGATTCCATAAATATAGGTCAATGCAATCTTCACCGCTTTGTTCGGTAAATCAACACCTGCAATTCTCGCCATTAACTGGCCTCCTCTCACATACTGCTGTCAGCTTTTATCTCTGTCTCTGCTTGTGCTTGGGGTTCTCACATACAATGCGAACCACCCCAGCCCGTCGAATGACTTTGCATTTGTCGCACATTGGTTTGACACTTGCCCGTACTTTCATTTCATATATCTCCTATAGGTTCCTTGCTTTAATCTTACCCTTTTTGGTAATGCCATCATGATGATGCATTTTCATAATTCCTTCAATCTGACTCATCGTATCCAGATCAACTCCGACCATGATGATAAGCGATGTACCACCGAGCAGCATAGCAACAGAGGCCGGGAAATTAAAGAACTTCTGCACCACTGTAGGAATCAGAGCAATGAATGCCAGGAAAAGCGATCCGGGAAGTACAATCCGATTCAGTACCTTGGTAAGATACTCTTCGAGTCTTTCAGTACGTACTCCGGGAACGGATCCACCATTCTCTCTGATCTGTCTAGCCATCTCAACCGGATTCAGACTGACCTGAGTATAGAAAAAAGCGAACGCAATGATCAGCAGGGTGTAGATGATCAGATAGGGGACGCCCTGCGGGTCAAGCCAATTCGCAACTGCCTGCAGCCAACGGATTTCCGGACCCAAGGATGCAGCAATCTGCAGAGGGAACGAAAGCAAAGCTGAAGCAAATATTACGGGAATGACTCCGGAAGGATTGATCTTGAAGGGAATGTAGGTGCTTTGAGAACCATACATTTTCCGACCGACCACTCGCTTCGCATATTGTACCGGAATCTTTCTCTGACCACGCTGCTCGTATACGACCAACGCCACGACTGCCGCGAACATGGCGAAGACCACAAGTACCACGATCGGATTGAGTGTTCCGGCCTGTACACTTCTGAATAAGGTTACCAGCGCATCAGGGATACGGGCAACAATACCGGCGAAAATCAGCAGAGAGATACCGTTACCAACACCTCTTGCCGTGATCTGGTCACCGACCCAGACCAAAAACATAGAACCAGTGGTTACTGAAAGCATGGCTATCAGGGTGAACGGAACAATCCCCAAGGTCATGACATCAGGAATCGAGTTCGCATACACCGTCACCACATATGACTGAATGAGACAGACAAGGATGGTTCCATATCTCGTATACTGCTGCATTTTCTTTCTACCAGCGGTATCTTCAGTGAGTTTTTTCAGACTTGGCACCACGAGCATCAACAACTGGAAAATAATCTGAGTTGAGATGTACGGCATGATACCGAGCATAAACACCGAAAAGTTTGAAAAAGCACCGCCTGCAAAGAAGTTCAAGTACTCGGTCAACCCAATGGTACTTGAATTACTTTGTGATAGAAAATAGAGTTTCAGCACTTCAGGATCGATTCCCGGAATAGGGATAAACGCCCCGATCCGGAACACGCCGAGAAATAGGAAAGTCCAGAGGATTTTCTTCCTGAGTTCTTCGATCTTGAACATATTCACTAGGGAGTTAGCCATCACGATCCTCTTTTTATCTGATTTCGCCACCTGCCGCTTTGATCTTCTCGACCGCTGCTGCAGATATTTTGAGTCCTTCAAAGATTACCTTTTTCGTGAGCTCACCGTTGGCAAGCACCTTAGCCTGGGCGTTGATTCCCTTGACCAGAGCTTTGTCCTTAAGCGAATCGAGATTTACCACATCCCCATCTTCGAACCATACAGAAACAGCGTCCAAAGAGACTACCTCATATTCGCTCTTAAACGGATAATTGGAAAATCCACGACGCGCAACCCGGCGATACAATGGCATCTGTCCACCCTCGAAACCGGGTCGGACTCCACCACCACTGCGAGCATTCTGTCCATTGTTTCCACGTCCACAGGTCCGACCCTTCGAAGAAGAGCCTCTGCCGACGATTGTTTTCTTAGTATTGGCACCTGCCGGTGCTTTGATCTGTCCCATGTTACATCTCCTCGACTTTCACCAGGTGAGAAACGGCACGGATCATCCCTTTGATTGCCGGATTCACCTCATGCTCGATTGAGCTGCCGATTTTCTTGAGGCCGAGCGCCTTGACTGTCTTACGCTGTGCCGGAAGACTTCCGATAACACTCTTAACCAATGTAATCTTCACTTTCTTTGCTTCTGCCATGGAATTACCCCCACATCTCGCTCAGGGATTTACCCCGGCTCTTGGCGAGTTCCTTGGCATCAAACAGGTTTTCCAACGCAACAAAAGCTGCTTTCACGGTATTGACGCTGTTCTTGGAACCGAGGGATTTGCTCAGCACATCCTTGATACCGCAAGCATCCATCACGTGACGGACTGCACCGCCTGCAATAACACCGGTACCAGGAACTGCGGGTCTCAACAATACACTCGCACTCTTGTAATCACCCAACACTTCGTGAGGAATAGTATCCTTGGAAAGGGGAACCGTGATCAGATGTTCCTTGGCCTTGTCCACAGCTTTGCGGATTGCCTCAGCAACATCGTTGGCCTTACCGGAACCGTATCCGACCCGACCGTTCTGATCTCCAACAACCACCAGTGCCGAGAAGGAGAACCGACGTCCACCTTTTACTACTTTGGAAACCCGGTTGAGTCGCACCAGCTTCTCTACAAATTCGTTGTCTCTGTTTCTATCTGACCTATCCACCATATCCCCCTAGAATTTGACTCCGGCTTTTCTGGCACCGTCTGCGATACTCTTCACAATTCCATGGAAGAGATAGCCATTGCGGTCAAACACAACGGTATCGATCTTCTTCTCAAGAAGCCGTTTCCCCACAATTTCACCGAGCTTAGCGCCATCGGTAACATTGTTCTTCAGTTCACGAAGTTCGGGCTCAACCGTACTTGCAGAAGCAATGGTATGTCCTGCAACATCATCAATAACCTGAACATACATGTGCATATTGCTTCTGAATACCGTCATGCGAGGCTTAATCGCGGTACCGGAGATGCGCTTTCTGATATGAACCTTGCGCTTTGCACGCTTTCTATTTTTATCCAATACTTTGTTCATGTATTCACCCTACCTATTTCTTACCGCCAGACTTACCGACCTTACGACGAATCACTTCGTTGTCATACCGGATGCCCTTGCCCTTATACGGTTCAGGAGTTCTCAGAGACCGGATTTCGGAACTCACCTGACCGACGCGCTGCTTGTCGATACCCGATACCACAATGGTACTCGGATTTTCACAGACAATCTGCACATCGTCGGGGATCATGAACTCAATCTGAGTGGAATACCCAAGGTTGAGTGCAAGAATATTTCCCTTGACTTCAGCACGGAAACCAACACCGTTCACCAACAGTTTCTTTGAGTATCCTGTGGACACCCCAGTAACCATATTACGGACCAGCTGACGATAGAGCCCGTGGAAACTTCTTGCTTCCTTGCTCTCATCTTTTCTCGTCACCACTACCTGATCTGCTGAAACGGCAATCTCCACTTCAGGGCGGTAATGCTGAACCAGTTTCCCTTTCGGTCCCTCAACGGAGATCGCACCGTCAACAGCTTTGACGGTTACCCCTTTGGGAACAGCAATCGGTAATTTACCTATTCGAGACATAGTTCACCACCTTACCAAATTGTACAGATCAGTTCACCACCGACCTTTTTCTCGCTAGCTTTCTTACCCGTGATGATACCGGAAGAGGTTGAAACCACTACGACACCGTAGCCGTTGAACACTCTCGGCATATCGCGATATCCCGAATACACACGCCGACCGGGTGTGGAAATCTTCTCGATACCGTGAAGAACCGGGTTCTGCTTATCATCGTATTTCAAAAATACCCGAATTACATTCATTCCGTCTTTACTGACAACTTTCTTGAAATTCTTAATATACCCTTCATTCTTCAGAATCTTCACGATCTGAAGCTTCAGCTTGGATGTGGGAATTTCAACCTTTTCATGCTTAGCCATACTGGCGTTTCTGATTTTTGTCAGCATATCTGCAACAGGATCACTTATAGCCATGTTTATCTCCTACCAGCTGGATTTGGTAACGCCAGGGATCTGCCCTTCACTGGCCAGTTTCCGAAAGCAAATCCTGCACATCTCGAATTTCCGCATATAACCGCGAGGTCGTCCGCAAATTTTGCAGCGGTTGACCTTCCTGGTACTGTACTTAGGCGTTTTGTTCGCCTTGATTATCATTGATTTCTTTGCCATCTTGTTCTACTCCACCTTATTTAGCGAACGGCATACCCAGCTTCTTAAGCAGAGCAAACCCTTCTTCATCGGTCTTGGCCGAAGTCACGATAGCAACGTTTAATCCACTGACACGCTCAATCTTGTCATAGTCAATTTCTGGGAAAATAATCTGCTCGGTGATTCCGAGAGAGTAGTTTCCGTTTCCATCGAAAGCGTTGGGATTAACGCCCTTGAAGTCCTTAACTCGAGGCAACGCAATACCAATGAGACGCTCGAGGAAGAACCACATGTTGTCACCGCGAAGGGTAACCATGGCTCCGATTTCCTGTCCTGCACGAACTTTAAAGTTAGCAATAGACTTTCTTGCTTTCGTCTTGACTACATGCTGTCCAGTAATCTGTTCGAGTTCCTTAACAGCTGCATCAAGAAGCTTCTTATTGACAATGGCCTCACCGACACCAACGCTGACAGAAATCTTTTCAAGCGCGGGGACCTGCATAGGAGACTTATAGCCAAACTCAGAGAGCAGTTCAGATACAACCTTCTCTTTGTATGTTGTCTTTAAATTTGGTATGAATTTTTCCATCAGATCACTTCCCCGGTTTTCTTGGCGACTCGTACCTTCGCCCCTTTCTCGTCAACCTGCATGCCAATTCGAGTAGTCTGGCCATTCTTCAATAAGAAGGCAACATTGGAAACATGAATCGGTGCCTCGATCTCCTTTATGCCGCCCTGATCCTGCTGGGAGCGTCGCTTCATGGTTTTCTTTACCATGTTCACGCCCTGGACGACGACCCGTTGGCTCTCATGATCAATCTTCAGGATGCGACCGGTTTTCCCTTTGTCCTTTCCTGCGAGAACCTTGACGTTGTCATTCTTCTTCAGTTTCATCTTTCAAACTCCTACAACACTTCCGGCGCAAGAGACACGATCTTTACAAAACCGCCCTCACGAAGTTCGCGAGCAACCGGCCCAAAGATACGCTTACCACGCGGGTTATTGTTGGCATCAATGACCACACAAGCGTTGTCATCGAACCTGATATAGGTACCGTCAGGTCTTCGGTATTCTTTCTTCGTACGGACAATCACAGCCTTCAATACGTCACCCTTCTTAATGGCTCCGTTCGGGAGTGCGTCCTTAACAGCAACTACAATGATATCACCAACCCCAGCAATCATCCTGTGGCTTCCGCCAAGGACCTTAATACACTGGACCCGTTTGGCACCACTGTTGTCTGCTACGTTCAAATATGTCTGCATCTGTACCATGACGTTGCTCCTTGCTATTTGGCCCGTTCAACGATCTGCTCGAGGCGCCAGCACTTGTCCTTACTGATATGACGGCATTCCACTACACGAACCGTATCACCTGCATGAGCGTCATTACGCTCATCGTGTGCCTTCACCTTCTTGGTGTGAGTCACATACTTCTTATAAAGGGGATGCAGTCTTCTTGTCGAAATTGCCACAACAATGGTCTTATCCATTTTGTCGCTTGTCACCATACCGGTGTACCGTTTTTTATTAGCTTCCATCAGACGCAACCTCACTTAGTTGGATTTTGTTCGAATGCCGAGTGCATATTCATGGATAAGGGTATTCAGTCGGGCAATCTTTCGACGCACCGTGCGTACCGCCAGTGGATTCTCCACGTGTCCAAGCACCTTTGCCATTCTGAGGTCCAAGGCCTCTTTGCGAAGCTCGTCCCGTTTGGCAACCAGTTCCGCATACGTTAAATCAGCATATGAATTTTTCATATCTTACTCCACTTCCCTTCTCATGATGAACTTCGTCTTGATCGGGAGTTTCGAGGCTGCAAGCTGCAATGCCTCTCGGGCAAGATCTTCCTGAACTCCACCCATCTCGAACATGACGGCACCAGTTTTAACCACAGCAACCCAACCTTCAGGGCTTCCCTTTCCGTTACCCTGCCGAGTCTCTGCCGGCTTCTTAGTGAAAGGCATGTCGGGGAATATCCGGATCCAGACCTTACCACCACGCTTAATATGACGGGTCATCGCAATACGGGCAGCTTCAATCTGACGGTTGGTGATCCATTTAGGCTCCAAAGCTATGAGCCCATACTCGCCAAAAGCCAGAAAATTACCACGATGAGCGACGCCGTCCCTCTTTCCTCTCTGCTTCTTTCTAAATTTGATTCTTTTTGGACTCAGCATGATGCACTAACTCCTCGCCTCAACGCTTTCAGCCCGTTCGCGTGCGGACTTGCGCACCAGCAGACCAGCGTCGTCTTTCTTTGACTTGTCAAGAATCTCGCCATTGTAGACCCACACCTTCACACCAATCGCACCAAAGGAGGTGTTTGCCTGAGCGAAACCGTAGTCGATATCACTTCGCAGTGTGTGCAATGGAATTCTTCCATCCTTCAACCATTCAGAACCAGCAATTTCCTTCCCACCGAGACGACCAGAGACCTTGATCTTGACTCCCTGAGATCCTCCCTGCATTGCCTTGGAGATTGCCATCTTCAATGCTCTGCGGTGAGAACCGCGGTTGGTCAGCTGCCGGGCGACATTGAGTGCAATCAACTGTGCATCTGCCTCCGGTTTCTTGATCTCCTTGATCTTGATCTGCACCTTTTTATCGGTGAGACTCTGCAACCGTGCTCCAAGCTTCTCAACATTGGATCCCTTGGATCCGATGATAATCCCGGGACGGCTAGTGGAAATGGTGAGTGATACCCGCTGAGGTTTGCGAACAATCTCCACATCGGAGATCTCAGCTCCCTGGACTTCAGGACAGCTCAGCAACACCTTACGTAGTTTCAGATCCTCGTGCAGGGTTGCTGCATACTCTCTTGGATCCACATACCACTTTGATTTCCACGTTTTATTGACTCCCAGACGAAGTCCGATCGGATTAACTTTCTGGCCCATTATTTCCCCACCTTTTCGTCAAGCACAACAGTGATGTGACACTGTCTCTTCAAGAGAATGTCGCGTCGTCCGTGTGAACGCGGCCACACACGCTTCATGCGGGGACCATCGTCGACAAACAGTTGAGAAACAACCAGCTGCTCTTCATCAAGTTTCTTGTTCTGACTCAATGCATTAGCGGCAGCCGACTGCACAACTTTCTTGATGAGCAAAGCTCCCTTCTGGGGCATTGCATCAAGAATAGCCATTGCCTCGATATAGGGTCTTCTTCTTACCAGGTCAGCGACTGGGCGGACCTTGGATGGTGAAGAAGGCAAATACTTTGCGCAAGCTCTATAACCTTTTTTCTCTTCCATATTCAACACCTACTACTTTCGCGCTTTCTTGTCTGAAGCGGTATGCCCCCGGAAGATTCGCGTAGGAGCGAACTCACCGAGCTTGTGCCCAACAAGGTTCTCAGTGACGAAAACCGGCACCCATGTCTTACCGTTATAGACAGAAATCGTGTATCCAACCATCTCAGGTATAATCGTGGAGGTGCGGGAATACGTTTTGAGCATCGGCTTCTTGCCGGACTTATTGGACTCTGTAATCCTCTTGTAGAGTTTCTTCTCAATAAAAGGACCCTTCTTGATTGATCTAGCCACTTTCTCTACTCCTACTTCCGCTTCTTGACGATGAAATTACCCGAAGGCTTATTCTTTTTCCGAGTCTTGTGACCCTTAGTGGGCAAGCCCCATGGGGACACAGGATGACGTCCTGCAGCAGTTCTTCCTTCACCACCACCATGTGGGTGGTCTACCGGGTTCATTGCAACACCACGTACTTTCGGTCTTCGACCGAGCCAGCGAGCTCTTCCCGCCTTACCTAAAGTCACGTTCATGTGATCGTCATTGCCCAGTGCTCCAAGTGTTGCCATGCATTCAGCGAATATCATGCGCATTTCACCAGAGGGAAGCTTGATGGTAACGTAGTCGCCCTCTTTGGCAACGACAGTTGCACCAAGACCGGCACTGCGGACTAACTGTCCACCTTTACCGAGCTGCAACTCGACGTTATGCACCGTCAGCCCAAGCGGAATCTGCTTCAAAGGAAGAGCATTCCCCACTTCCAGAGGAGCATTCGGTCCGCTCATAACCCGTGCGCCTACCTTGATTCCCTTGGGAGCCAGGATGTAGCGTTTCTCACCATCAGCGTACACAACGAGAGCAATGTTTGCACTGCGGTTCGGATCATATTCAACAGTTTTCACCGTACCGGGAATGTCAAACTTATTACGTTTAAAATCGATGATCCGGTACGCTCTCTTATGACCACCACCTCGACGACGAACGCTGATACGTCCAAAAGAATCACGCCCAGCTTTTTTGGAAAGTTTGGTCGTCAGAGACTTTTCACTTTTATTTGTGGTAATCTCATCAAAGACCAAGGTCGTCTTCTGGCGAAGGCCAGGAGTGTATGGTTTATATTTCTTCAGTGCCATGATTTCCTCCTAGAGTCCTTCGACGGCCTGGATGACATCACCCTTAGCCAAAGTCACGACAGCCTTCTTCCAGTCACCAGTGGTACCGGCAATATGACCACCTTTACCCCGGGTATACTTAGGCTTTCCCTTCACAGACACGATATTGACCTTGACAGGAGTAACAGAAAATAATTCCTGTATCGCCTGCTTCACCTCGAACTTATTTGCTCTTGGGTCAATTTTAAACGTGTACTTCTTAACTTCTGTTTCCCGAGCCAGATTGGATTTCTCCGTCAGCACGGGCTGAATAATTACTTGATCTGCTCTCACGTTAGACCCCTTGTTTATCGCTGTAGAACTCGTTCAGATTTGTCGCAGCGCCCTCAAGCATCAGAACCTTTCTTCCGTACAGCAATTCCTTCGCGGAAAGTCTGTTGTAGGAAAGCACACGAAGATAGGGGATATTCTTTGCGGCACGGCGCATCATGACATCATCATCCTTGAGAATGAGAATGGTTCTCTTCTCATCGGTTACGAAGTGCTTCAGAATTCCTGCGAGGTCCCGAGTCTTGCCACTCTCAATGGTAAAATCCTCGATCACTGCAAGCTTCTCCTCCTTCACAGAAAGAGAGAGCAGAGACTTCATAGCCAAACGCTTCACCTTTTTAGGCAGGGTATAGCTATAATCTCTCGGCTTCGGCCCAAAGATGGTACCGCCACCAACCCACAGCGGGGATTTCTTATCACCTGCACGGGCATTACCCGTACCCTTCTGCTTATAGGGTTTTGAATTGCTGTACCGAACTTCTCCACGGGTCTTGGTACATGCGGTTCCGACTCTCCGATTTGCCAGCTCATTATTTACAGCATGGTAAATCGACCCGTCACTCACCTCACGATTAAAGACATCGTCTTTGAGCTCGATGGTTCGCAATTCCTTCCCTTGTATTGAAAAGACCTTTGTTTCCATTTCTCGCCTCTACTTCTTCTTCGCTTTCTGCACGATGACTACGCTCTGGGCGGGTCCAGGAATGGCTCCTTTCACCAGAAGAACCTGCATCTCTTCATCCACACGGACAACACGAAGATTCTGAACCGTCACCCGATCTGTACCCATACGCCCGGCCATCCGATGACCTTTGAACGTGCGGGACGGGGTGGATGACATCGCAGTACCACCGATATCACGATGGAACTTAGATCCGTGAGTTGCGCGACCACCAGCAAATCCGTGGCGCTTCATACCTCCCTGGAAACCTTTTCCCTTGGAAGTACCTACGACGTCCACGAACAGTATGTCCTTGAACACATCAACTTTGAGAACATCACCAACAGCTGTTTCCTTGTCGAAGTCCCGCAGCTCAATGAGCGTCTGCTTTGGGGGACAGACATCGGTAAACTGACCAGCGTATGGTTTAGTTGTCTGACTTTTCTTCTTGTCGAAGGCACCAAGCACACAAGAATTATAACCATTCTTTTCAACGGTCCGGTGCTCAACAACCACGTTGTCCTCTATTTTTATCACTGTCACAGGAGTAAGACGCCCATCAGCATCAAAGACCTGTGTCATTCCTATTTTTTTTCCGATAAGCCCTAACATCTCTTACCTCAACTATTACTGCTTAATCTCTACATCCACGCCAGCAGGAAGCTCAAGCTTCATGAGGGCATCCATGACTTTTGATGTAGGGTCAAGAATGTCAATCAGCCTTTTATGTGTACGCATCTCAAACTGTTCGCGCGATTTTTTATTCACATGGGGCGATCTGAGAACAGTATATTTGTTGATACGAGTCGGGAGAGGTACGGGGCCAGAGACTTTGGCACCAGCCTTCACTACTGTCTGCACGATAGCCTTAGCGCTCTGCTCAACAAGCTCAATGTCAAAACCCCTCAGCCGTACCCGAATTCTATCCTTAGCCATCATTCCTCCAAAAAACGGGTCTTGCCCGCATCTGCTTTTGTGCGGGCAAGACAATTAGTCACTCTTATTCGACGATCTCGATGACCTGTCCAGAAGCAACGGTCTTACCGCCTTCACGGATAGCGAATCTCAATCCCTTATCCATGGCAACGGGGTGGATCAATTCAACTTCAATCTCAGTGTTGTCGCCGGGAAGAACCATCTGCTTGCCTTCAGGAAGGTTAACAGTACCAGTAATGTCGGTGGTTCTGAAGTAGAACTGAGGACGGTAACCAGCGAAGAACGGTGAGTGACGACCACCCTCTTCCTTGCTGAGTACGTACACAGTACCCTTGAACTTTGCGTGGGGAGTAATTGACTTTGGCTTTGCCAGAACCTGTCCGCGAACAACTTCCTTCTTGTCAACGCCTCTCAGCAGAGCACCAACGTTATCTCCTGCCTGACCTTCGTCGAGCAGCTTATTGAACATCTCAACACCGGTACAGACGGTGTCTTTGGTTTCCTTGATACCGATAATCGAAACGGGATCGTTCACGTGGAGAATACCACGCTCAATTCTTCCGGTAACAACGGTACCACGACCAGAAATAGAGAAGATATCTTCAATCGGCATCAGGAAGGGCAGGTCAACTGCACGCTCCGGAAGCGGAATGTAGGAATCCATTGCATCAAGCAGATCCTGGATACACTGGGTCTTCTCAGGATTATCAACACTTTCCATTGCTTCAAAAGCAGAACCCTTGATGATCGGAGCATTATCGCCATCAAACTGGTATGAGTTCAGCAGATCGCGCATCTCTTCCTCAACGAGCTCGATAAGATCGGGATCGTCAACCTGGTCAGTCTTGTTAATAAATACGATAATTGCAGGTACACCAACCTGACGAGCAAGGAGGATGTGCTCCTTGGTCTGAGCCATAGCACCGTCAGTTGCAGCAACAACAATAACTGCTCCATCCATCTGAGCAGCACCGGTGATCATGTTCTTGATGTAGTCAGCGTGTCCCGGGCAGTCAACGTGAGCATAGTGACGTGCATCGGTCTGGTACTCAACGTGACGAGTGTTGATCGTGATTCCTCTTGCTTTCTCTTCGGGTGCATTATCAATCTCGTCATACTTCATAACCTTGTCGCCGCTTTTGCGTCCGCAATACATGGTGATCGCAGCGGTGAGGGTGGTCTTGCCATGGTCAACGTGACCGATGGTGCCTACATTTACGTGTGGCTTTGTTCTGTTG